>Ga0123353_10001818_pt1 | contig 26255 bp, 24 predicted proteins | sample TergutLab28metaG_3_FD_92763 | JGI IMG/M metagenome (GOLD analysis project Ga0123353, IMG submission 92763) | Labiotermes labralis P3 segment gut microbial communities from Petit-Saut dam, French Guiana - Lab288 P3 | ecosystem: Host-associated > Arthropoda: Insects > Digestive system > Gut ...
CCCGAGACGGGCAGCACTCCGGTGGCGATCACGCTGGCGGACTTCCCCCTCGTGCCTGGTGACAAGATCCAAGGCGTCACCACGGTCGACGCGGTGAACCTGACGCTGGACGCCAAGGGCACCCACCTCAAGGCCGAGGTCTCAGAGCTGTCGGTGAAGAGCAACGCCTCGACGGCGGTGGAGTGGCTGAGGGCAGACGCCGACGTGGTCGACGGGGAAGTCGTCGTGACCATCGAGTTCCCCTACGACAAGGACAACAACTACGCGACCGAGAGCGGCCACCCCGTCGCTGTCAACCTCGGCAAACTGACCGTAACCGTGACCCAGGTCCGCCCCGCGCTCGACTAAGCGCGTCGGCTTCGCACACTTGCACGCCTTGCCCAAGAGAGGACCTGTCCGATGATTCCACAACCTCCACCGGTACACACGCCGGTGAAAACCTCTCCGCTCGCCTCACGCGGGCTGAGGGGCGTCGGGCAGGTCCTCTTCTGGGCCTTCACCGCCACCATCGTCGCTATCGCGATCCTCGTCTACATCATCCCCCAGGCGAAAGCCGGGTCAGGGCTCACAGTCCTGACCGGTTCGATGAGACCGACATACGACCCGGGCGACGTGGTAGCCGTCAAAGGGATCAAGGCCCACGAGGTTTGCGACTCTGTGAAACCTGGGCAGGTTGTCACGTTCATGCCGAACGCCGACGACCAGACCCTGATCACGCACCGTGTCGTGGCCGTGTCCGCACGGACCGACTACGAAGAGTGCACGGTCACCACCCGCGGCGACGCGAACAACGTCGATGACGAACCGGTCCCGGCCAAGGCCGTCAAAGGGGTTGTCATGTACCGGGTGCCCTTCGTGGGCAAAGTGATCAACAAGATGCACCAGAACGCCGACGAGCGCAACGTGGCGGTCGGTGGTGCGGCGATGTTCGGCGCGGCAGCGCTGTGGTTCATCTCGCCGTACAAGAGGAAGGCTCGTGAGCCGGAGTGGAACATCTGATGAACAAGCTCGTGGCCCCCGCGGCCTCAGCGACGGCAGGCGTTCTTGTGGTCGGTGCCGCCCTGTTCACCGGCACCGTGGGGGCCAAATGGTCCGAAGCGGCGCCGCTGGACATGGGAATCATCGACGTGACGGTGATGATCCCCGAGGACCCGGCATCGTTCGACCTGCGCGCGGCACTGTCCGCGAACCGCACGGTCGTGCCCGGGCTGGGCACCGTCCCGGACGTTTTCCCGGTCTCCGTGGAATACGCCGCCAGTGCCACCAACCTCGGCCCCGACGACGCGACCAACGTCACCGTGGCCATGGACGTGCCGATCGTGGCGGGCCTCGACGTCACCGGGGTCAAACCTGACCCCGCATTGGTGTGCGACACGTCCCAGATGTCGTCACCGCAGGTCGGCGACCCCAACCACGGTCTGCTGGTGTGCACCGCTGACGGTCCCCTGGCCCCGGACGCCTCCTACGACGTCGTCGTGACGATGACCGCCGCCGCCCCCGTGTCACCGCCGCAGATCATGGCCACAGCCACTGTCTCGTCACCGGGTGAGACCGGGCCGACCGACAACAACACCGCCTCATGGTTGCTGTCGAGCCCGAACGTTCTCATCGACCTTTCTTTGCACAAGGCTGGCCCTGCGACCATCGAAGCAGGAAAGATGGGTCTGTACACGCTCACCGTCACCAACGAACCGATCGGATCAGAGTATTCGGTCGCAGATCCGCCCACCGTCGTCGATGTCCTTCCTGACGGTGTGACATTCTTGTCGAACGTGGTTGTCGGCTCGTACTCTCCGTCGTGGTGCACCGCTGAGGGCCAGACCGTGACATGTGATTTCGCGGCCCCTGGCGCACCACGCACGATCGCCACAGGAAAGTCTGTGTCGATCCCCCTGAGCGTCCAGTTCGACGAGTCTCTGGCAGGGACGACCGTGGTGAACACCGCGACCGTCCACAACGCTGCGACAAACGTCGACCCTGACCCGTCAGAGGCCAACAACACCTGGACCGCGACGACCGTGGTCACCTCAGGCTCCGGGAACGAGAAAGTCGTCTACTGCCCCGAGGGCGAGGTCTACGACATGTTCGCCGGCGGTTGCATCACACCCACCCCGGGCGAAGAAGGCACACCTGGTGGCAGTATCTTTGACCCCACCCAGCCTCCGCCGTGGAACCCGTTCGTGGTCGTGACACCAGGAACTCCTTCTCCGACCACCATGACGATCACCGCTCCTTTCCAGCCTTCCGACGACCATGCCATCCTGACCATCTACATGGGCGAGGCGTGGAAGCAGTTCGTGGACGCGGCAGCACCGAACGCTCTCGGGCACACCAACGCCGTGGACAAGAACAGCGGAGCCAAGATGTGGGACGCCGCGCTGTGCTTCGGCACTGTGACCATGGGCGGTGGTTCGACATTCACGTGCAACGGGTCGCTCATCCCCATGGACGCCTCTGGTGTCGGGCAGGTGGTCGTCCCGAACCTGAACGGGACCATGTCGTTCCCGATCACCGTCGTCGTCACCCGGATGACCGGTGCTGGTAACGACACCACCGTCATCTTGCCGACATGGATGATGGCCGACCTGCACGTGTTCGACTCCGAAGACAACGAGACGTGGTTCGCACAGGGTGGGACGAGGGTTCCTGGGTACACCAAGGCGCTGACGTACGTCCCGACCGAGCCGACCGACTGGTGGTCGACCGACGGGTACCCCGTCATCCCCGACCCCGAGGCCGAGCCCGAGCCTGAGCCGCAGCAGATGGGCCCAGCGAAGGCGCCACTGTCGTTGGAGGGTTCCGGCGACGGCGGCACCGACGAGCCCACCAACCTCGTCGAGGCTGTGTTCGACCGCGACGCCATGACCCTTACTCTCGCCGACGGGACTGTGCTGACGATCCTGCGCGTCGACGAGACCGACAACGGGCTGTTCGTCCTCCTGGCCGAAGACGCGACCGAGTTCGCGCAGACGGCCGACGACGAACACCTGTGGTTCCGCACCACCATCGTGGTGTGCGACGTGGCGTGACCCGACTCGCGCAGCCGACCGGGCAGTGCTAGCAGGCCCGCGCCGGTGCCCACCACAGCACCGGCGCGCTGGCCTCGGGTAACACCCAGGGACGCCAGGACGTCGCAACGCAGCACCAGCAGAGACGAGGGTGCCGCACGAGTGATTCCCCTGAGCCAACCGGGACGAGAACGACATTCTCGTTGAGCCAGGCAGGTGAACAGCCTACGACCGCACCCACCTGGCCCGATGGGCTCGTGCGTCGGCCCCCACAAGGTCTCGACCCGTCGTCAAGACAGGAGACGGATCGACCGCAGCCCAGCACCTGCGGGACAAGGAGCACCTCGGCACCCGCGCCAGGACGGGACCACGACCAAGAGGAATCATCGTGACCACCAAGTACCGCACACACAAGCTCGGCGCATTCGGCGCCTTCGCCCTGGGCATAGCCTTCCTCCTGATCACTGGCGCGACGTACGCCCTGTGGACCGACAACACATCGACTCCGCTCGATGATCAGACAATCATCACCGCCGGTTCGTGGGAGATAGAGATCGACACTGCCGAAGCCGACTGGTACAACGTCGAGGTCGACACCGTCGGTGGCAACGATGAGGAAGAGCTGATCGATATCAGCACGTTCCGCGTCGTCCCCGGCTCGATCATCGAGGCTCGCGTCGAGGTGACCATCGACCTGGACCCTACTAAGTTCGACGGTGACGAACTCATCGCAGAGATCACCAGCATCGGCGCCGACGACGCTTTCCCGCCGAGCGCGGGAGACCTGTCGGACTTCATCGAAGCAAGTGCCGACATCTACATCGACCCCGTCGACCCCGACAAAAACATCATCGCGATCCGGTTCACATTCCCCCTGGATGAAGAGGACTATGGTACCCAGGCGGAAGCAAGTTCGAAGGTGGACCTCGGCAGCGTCAAAGTCACCGTTACCCAGGTGCGCACGCAATCCTGACACGGTACCGAAAACCTGCGAGAAGAGGACCCAGCCATGTCTGCCACGACCACCAACGAGGTTGAGCTGCCGAAGGTGCACCAGCGCACCACGCGCATGTCGACCCGGGTCGCCAAGACCGCCGGCTGGGCCCTCTTCTGGGTCGTCCTGGCGGTGGTCACCGGACTCACCATGGCAGTGTTCATCGTCCCGCAGTCACAGGCCGGGTCTGGGCTCACCGTCCTGACTGGGTCGATGCGCCCGGCCCTGGACCCTGGTGATGTGGTCGCCCTGCGCGGGGTGAAAGCTCATGAGGTGTGCGAGACCGTCAAGACTGGTGACGTTGTGGCGTTCATGCCGAACACCGACGACCCGATGATGGTCACCCACCGCGTCGTGCGCGTGTACGACTACGACGGCTACGAAGACTGCACAGTAGTGACCAAGGGTGACGCGAACAACACCGAGGACCAACCTGTCCCGGCCCGCGCGGTCAAAGGCGTGGTCATGTACTCCGTCCCGAAGGTCGGCCACGTCTTGAACTGGACGCAGCACCAAGGCGCCCGGGTGATGGTCATCGGCGCAGGCCTGTGCTTTCTCATCGGCGCCGCCCTGCTCGTCCCGCGCCAGCCGAAGAAGCCCCCAAACCCCGACTACGTGATATAGGCCAGCGCGGAGAAACATCATGAGACTCAGCCGGCTCGTCCGCACAGCGAACAAAGCGACGCCCCTCGTCGCCGTGTCGGCTGTCTTGGCCCTGCTTCTCACCGCGTCAGTCCGCACCGGCACCACCATGGCCCTGTGGACCCAAGACCTCACCCACCCCCTGGGCGACGCCACGCTCCTGCTCGGCTCCCCTGCTGACCAGAGCACGTTCGACCTAGCAGTGACGATGCACGGCAGCCACACGGTCGTGCCGACCTCAGCCACGTCTGTCGACTACACGGTGAGCGTGTTCAACCACGGGCCGGACCCGGCCGAGAACATCACGGTCGAGTTCCAGGTGCCTCTGGTTGGCGGTCTCCTGGAGCTGGGTTCGGCCACGCCGGAGGACGCGAACGACAGATGTGACACCGATCAGGCAGGGACACCGCAGCCCGGCACGCCCGACCATGGACTGGTTGTCTGCACGATCGACGGGCCTGTGGCCGTCAACGGCGCCTACCAGATCGCCTTCGTCATGGACACCCAACAGGCTTTGCCCGTCACGACCGTCACCGCCACCGCGACTGTCTCCGCACCCCAGGAGGACCCTAGCCGGCTCGCCAACAACACCGCTTCGTGGACGATGTCCACACCGCACCAGCTCATCGACCTGTCGCTGCTCAAAACTGGTCCGGCATCGATCGAGGCCGGCAAGATCGGTGCCTACACCCTCACCGTCAAGAACGAGACTGTCGGGAGCGAGACCTCTGTCGCGGCCGCCCCGGTCGTGGTCGACTCGCTGCCTCCCGGCGTGACGTTCTTGGTATCGAAGTCACCATCATGGTGCACCGTCGTTGGCGATCCTTCTGACGGCCAAGAGGTGACCTGCAATTTTGCTGCGCCTGGCGCACCAGGAACTATCGCCTCGGGGGCAGATTCCACCATCGAGCTCTCCGTCCAGTTCGACGAGTCTTTGGCCGGCACCACCATCACCAACACCGCCACAGTCTCCAGCACAGACCCCGACCCGTCACTGGCGAACAACACCTGGACCGCTACGACGGTCATCACCGAAGGCTCCGGCAATGAAGAGATCTCGCGGTGCGACCCTGGGTACGTCTGGGGAGGCATCTTCCTCGGCTGCGTCCTGGAAGGCGGCGGGGATGGCGGCGGTGCTGTTCAACTGGCCGACCCGACGCGCGACACTTGCTCAACCGACAGCCCGAAGCCGGCGGCGGTCACCGTCAACAAGGGTGCTACGTCCAATGTCTCGTACAGCCCGTGGCTTCCCGAGTCGGCCATCGGACAGCCGGTGACGATCAGCATTGCTGTACCGCAGGCGTGGACAGACCGCATCTCGTCCACGGCTCCCTGGACCGACGGCACCACGCTGAAGATCGCTGTCGGGCCTGGCAAGACGTGGACGGTATCGACGACCGGTACCGTCACCGCATCCGGGAAGGTCATCACTGCGACCAACATGGGGCCAGTGTGGACGATGACGTTCACCCCTCAGGCAGCACCGTCCGAGATCGTCAACGGGTATTTCAAGTTCGACATCCAGTTCTCTGTGACTGTCAACGGCACCGGCGGCGGCAACTTCCCGAACGTCGGTCTGTACTACTCGTACCTGGCACTGGCGTTCGAGTACGAGAACGCCGGCGACTACTACCACTACTCTGGCGCGACACCGCAGCCAGCGTTCGGACAACCACCCGCCACCGATTGCACCTACGTCTGGGCATTCAACCCCAACGACCCGATCCTGACGTCGATCGGTTACGGTGACGACCAGGAAGGTGGCCCGAAGCCTGGTTCAACAGCCCCCGCCATGGCGCCGCTTACGCTCGCAGACTCCGACCTGCCGCCGCAGCAGACGCCTACCCCCGCGCTGTCCGGCCTTGAGACTGGCGAGGACGCGGAGCAGGCTGAGGAAGGGGTGCCAGAAGCCGACGACGACCTTCCGGAGACGGTGCAACCGCGCCTGCCGGGCAGGACCACCAAGGACGCGTTCGACGGTGTGTTCGACCCTGATGCCATGACGTTGACGCTCGAGGACGGGACTGTGCTGGTGGTCGTGTCGGTCGAGGAGGTCGACGGGTCGACGGTCATCACGACCGAGGACGGGACACAGTTCGTCAGCGAATCGTCCGATGATTCAACGTGGGTGGAGATCGTCGCAGAGAAGTAGAGGGTGTTCGGCGCGGCGGCTTCGCTGGTGTCACAGACGCGGGCAGACTTGTCATAAGGTGGTTCATGTGAGTCCTGCCATCTGAGACACGAGTCATACGAGAGGAACGTCGCTGTGCTCAAGCTGTCCAAGCCGACCCGTTCTGGTACCCGGTCGCTGACCTTCACTTTGCCCCAAGACCAGCTGAAGGGAACTGTCAGCGTCGTGGGGACCTTCAACGACTGGACCCCAGGGGCGCACACGCTGCGCAAACGCTCGAACGGCACGGCCAGCGTCCAGGTGAAGGTCCCGGCGGGGACTGATGTGACGTTCCGCTACCTGGCCGACGGGGGCCGCTGGTTCGACGACCACTCCGCCGACACGATCACGTCCCAGGGGTCTGTCGTCCACGCGTAGACAGTGTTGGCTGACTAGGCGAGACACGCGAAGCCTGGTTAGGTGGAGCCATGCATATATGGCCGGGCCACGCCTACCCCCTCGGCGCCACGTACGACGGTTCGGGGACCAACTTCGCGCTGTTCTCCGAGGTCGCCACGCGGGTCGAGCTGTGCCTCATCGACTCGGACGGCACGGAGGCCCGCGTCGACCTGCCCGAGGTAGACGGGTTCGTCTGGCACGGATACCTGCCGGCTGTGGCGCCCGGCCAGCACTACGGGTTCCGGGTGCACGGCCCGTACGACCCTGCCGCTGGGCGCCGTTGCGACCCGTCGAAGCTGCTGCTCGACCCGTACGCCAAGGCAATCGCCGGGCAGGTCGACGGGCACGAGTCGCTGTACTCGTACCGGTTCTCCGACCCAGAGCAGCGCAACGCGCTGGACTCGGCGCCGCACACGATGACGTCGCTGGTCGTGAGCCCGTACTTTGACTGGGGCCATGACCGTCCGCCGAAGCACGAGTATCACGACTCGGTGATTTATGAGACTCATGTCAAGGGCCTGACCGCCCAGCACCCAAACATCCCACCTTTCCAGCGTGGGACCTACCTGGGGATGGCCCACCCAGCAGTCATCGCGCACCTGACGTCGTTGGGGATCACCGCGGTCGAGCTCATGCCGGTGCACCAGTTCGTCCAGGATTCGTCCTTGGTCTCCCAGGGCCTGTCGAACTACTGGGGCTACAACACCATCGGTTTCTTCGCACCGCACAACGGCTACTCGGCGTTCGCCTCCTCCGGCCAGCAGGTCCAAGAGTTCAAGGCGATGGTCAAAGCCCTGCACGCCGCCGATATCGAAGTCATCTTGGACGTGGTGTACAACCACACCGCCGAGGGCAACCACCAAGGCCCGACCCTGAGCTTCCGCGGGATCGACAACGCGAACTACTACCGCCTGGTCGACTCGGACCGGTCGCACTACTTCGACACGACCGGGACGGGTAACTCGTTGCTCATGCGGTCCCCTCACGTGCTGCAGCTCATCATGGACTCGCTGCGCTACTGGGTGACCGAGATGCACGTCGACGGGTTCCGGTTCGACCTCGCCGCGACCCTGGCCCGGCAGTTCCACGAGGTGGACAGGCTCTCGGCGTTCTTCGACCTCGTGCAGCAAGACCCGGTCGTCTCGCAGGTCAAGCTCATCGCCGAACCGTGGGACCTGGGCGACGGCGGCTACCAGGTCGGCGGGTTCCCGCCCCTGTGGACCGAGTGGAACGGCAAGTACCGCGACACGGTGCGCGACTTCTGGAGGTCGTCGCCCTCGACGCTCGGGGAGTTCGCCAGCCGGCTCAGCGGTTCGTCTGACCTGTACGCGCACACCGGACGGCGCCCGTCAGCCAGTATCAACTTCGTCACCGCGCACGACGGTTTCACCTTGCGTGACCTCGTCAGCTACAACGACAAGCACAACATGGCCAACGGCGAGGACAACCGCGACGGAGAAAGCCACAACCGGTCGTGGAACTGCGGAACCGAAGGCCCCACCGACGACGTGGAGATCACCGCCCTGCGCGCCCGGCAACAACGCAACTTCCTGGCCACGCTGCTGCTGTCCCAAGGTGTGCCCATGATCGCCCACGGCGACGAGATGGGCCGTACCCAAGACGGCAACAACAACGTGTACTGCCAAGACAACCCCGTCTCATGGGTGGACTGGGAGCTGGGCTCACGGCGTACGGCGCTGCTGGAGTTCGCCCGCCACGTCGTGGGGGTGCGCGCCGCCCACCCGGTGTTCCGCCGCCGCCGGTTCTTCGCAGGGTCGGCCGAGCACGGCGGGGAGTCCGCCCTCGGCGACGTCGTGTGGCTCCAGGCCGACGGCGAGCACATGGAAGACTCCGCCTGGTCCGGCGACGAGGCCCGCATGGTGCAGGTGTTCCTCAACGGCGACGCCATCGCCGAACCAGACGCCCGCGGCCAACGGATCGTCGACGACTCGTTCTTGATGCTGTTCAACGGCAGCTACGAACAGCTTGCGTTCACGTTGCCCGCCGCCGACTACGGCAAGACCTGGACCGTCGTGTTCGACACTGCCGACGTGCACCTGGCTGGCCACGACTACCAGGCCCGGAACCTGCTGGTGCTCGAGCACCGCTCAGTGGTCCTGCTCACCCGTCCACCCACGCGACCACGCGCCGCCGAGCTGGTCACCGCCGCCGAGCTGACCGGAACGATCCCCAGACCGTTACGCACCCAGCCCCCACCGAGCGCTCCCACACCGGCCAGCCGCCCCAAACCCCGCACGTGACAGCGGTGCACACCCACGTGGACGGTCGGCGCCCAGCCCCAGACCGTCCGGTCCCAGTCTCGACCTACCGGCTCCAGCTCGGCCCTGACCTGCGGTTCGACGATGTGGTCGCACGGTTGCCGTACTACGCGGCCTTGGGCGTGACCCACCTGTACCTGTCCCCCGTGCTGCGTGCCGCCCCCGGTTCGACCCACGGATACGACGTCATCGCCCATGACGAGATCTCCGACGTCCTCGGTGGCTACGACGGGTTGGTCCACCTGTCGGCGGCAGCGCACGAGCGCGGCCTGGGCCTGGTCCTCGACATCGTCCCCAACCACATGGCCATCCCCACTCCCGCCTGGCACAACACCGCTTTTTGGTCAGTCCTGGCCGAGGGGCCTTCGTCTGGCTACGCCCGCTGGTTCGACATCGACTGGTCCGCTGGCGACGGCGTCCTCGTCCCGGTCTTGGCCCACCGCCTGGGAACAGTCCTGGCCCGCGGCGAGCTCCACCTCGACCTCGCCACCACCGCGTCGCCTGGTGCGCCCGGCCAACGCCCAGCCACGACGGGCGGGCCGAGGTCTGCTGTCCTGCGCTATGGCAAGCACGTCTTTCCCGTGCGCCCCGGCACCGAAGACCTCCCCCTGACCGAGCTCTTGCGTGTCCAGCACTACCGGTTGGCCTACTGGCAGGTCGCCGACGAAGAGCTCAACTACCGCCGGTTCTTCGACATCACCACGCTGGTCGCCTTGCGCGTCGAAGACCCCGTCGTCTTCTCGGCCACCCACGACCTGGTGTGCCGCCTGGTGCGCGACGGCATCGTCGACGGGCTACGCGTCGACCACCCTGACGGCCTGGCCGACCCGGTCACCTACTTCGAACGCCTGCACGTGGCGACCGGCGGTGCGTGGGTGGTCGCCGAGAAGATCCTCGCAGGTGAAGAAACCCTGCCCGACGACTGGGTGTGCGCCGGGACCACCGGCTACGACACGGCCTGGCGGGTCCAGCAGACCTTCGTCGACCCCGCAGGCGCCGACGACCTGGGAGCGCTGGCCCACGAGCTGGCCGGCGACCGGTCCGACAGCTACGAGACGCTGGTCACCGAGGCCAAACGCCAAGTCGTCGACAGCGGGTTGCGCACAGAGGTCCGCCGTCTGACGCAGCTGGCCGTGGGCATCTGCCACGACGACCTGCGCCTGCACGACCACACCTCCCGTGCCCTGCACGACTGCTTCGCCGGGCTCCTGGCCGCCATGGACCGCTACCGCGCGTACGTCCGCCCGCACGGTGCTACGTCGCCGGAGTCGGTCGTCGTCATGGAACGCGCCGCCGCACTGGCCCGCACCTGGCTGGACCCTGACCGCCACGAGACGCTCACCACACTGGTGGACCTGCTGCTGGGCCGCTGCGTGGGCACCGGGTGCCTGGCCGACCCGCGACGGGACGAGCTCGTGGTCCGCTTCGGCCAGACCTGTGCCGCCGTCGAGGCCAAAGGCGTGGAAGACACCACGTTTTATCGCTGGACCCAGCTGGTCGGTCTGTGCGAGGTCGGCGCCGACCCGGCGCGTTTCGCCGTGGCACCTGCTGAGCTGCTGTCATGGGCACACACCCAGGCCGAGGCGTGGCCCCTGAGGATGACCGGCCTGTCGACGCACGACACGAAACGCTCCGGGGACGTACGGGCGCGCCTGTCGGTGCTGTCCGAGCTGTCCGGCGGGTGGAGCCGACGGGTGCGCGAGCTGCAGCACATCTCGGCGCCGTACCGCTCGGCCCTCGTCGACGGACGTATCGCCAACCTCACCTGGCAGACCCTCGCCGCGACCTGGTCCGACGACGGCCCGATCGCCGACGCCCGCCTCGAGGCGTACCTCACCAAAGCCATGCGTGAGGCCAAGACCGCCACCACCTGGGCCAACCCGGTGCGCGCCTACGAAGACGCCGTCCTCGGGTGGGCCCGCGACGCGGTCGCCGACCCGGCAGTGGTATCCCTCCTGACCGCCTGGCACGACGAGACCCGCCCCCACGTGCGTGCCACGACCCTGGGCCAAAAACTCGTCCAGCTCACCCTTCCCGGCGTGGCCGACACCTACCAGGGCACCGAAGACCTCACCATCACTCTCGTCGACCCCGACAACCGCCGCCCGGTCGACACCGACGTGTTGGCCGCCCGCCTGGCCCACCTCGACACCGGCGCACCACCCACCACCCTGGGCGACGAAAAACTCCTGGTCACCTCGCGCACCCTGCGCACCCGCCGAGCTCTCGCCGACGTCTTCACCGGCCCCGGCGCCGGTATCACCCCCCTGGCCCGCTCGTCCGACAGCACCCTGGCCTACGCCCGCACCACACCCGACCCCTCCCCTGGGGTCCGCGTCGTCGTCCTGGCGACCCGTCTGTCTGCCGCCTTGGACCGCCTAGGAGGCTGGTCCGACCACACCGTCACCCTCCCCAACACCCCCTGGTACGACGTCTTCACCGGCACCACCCACCCCGGCGGCCCCCGCCGCGTCGCCGAACTCCTGACCACCTTGCCCGTGGCCCTCCTCGTCCACCCCGACGACCACAGACCCGCATGACGAGAGCGGACTGGTCTCGTGAGGCGACTTCCGCCGTCCGCCAACTCCCAGAGGCAGTGGCTTGCGCCACCAAGAGCCCGACAGAACATGCAGGCACACCGATGTGAACCACGGCCCTATGCCCGTCGCTCCAGCGAACCGGGGTCTAGGCGGACGGTTGCGCAACGGGCGAGACGGTGGGGACGGTTCCGACTGTCTCGTGGGGCTCCGCCAGCGGCGGAGATCCTGACGAGACTGCGGAACCGTCCCCACCGTCTCGCCCCCCAGGGTGCAAGAGTCCGCAAGTCAGTCGAACCCCCGCCACCCCCAGGCCGGGACTATCCTTGCGGATGTGGCATCTGTGCACCAGGCGCCTGGTCGGCTGGTCGACCGTGTTCCCCACGTGCCTGCCGACCGGTTGGTCGCCCAGCTGGAGCCGCCGCGCCACTTCGCGACGGCGTCGTTCGAGTCGTACCACGCGGACAAGGCGCACCCGTCGCAGGCCGCCGCCCGGGCACGGTTGCGCGAGATCGCCTACCAGCTGGTCCGTCCAGCGAACCGGGGCCTGCGCGGACGGTTGCGCAAAGCCGTGCCTCCTGCGGTGTACCTCGACGGTGGGTTCGGGGTGGGCAAAACCCACCTGCTGGCGTCCCTGACCCACCAGGTGGGCGACGCCGAGACCGCCTACGGGACGTTCGTGGAGTTCACCCACCTCGTCGGGGCGCTGGGGTTCGCCCCGACCGTCGACGCGCTCGCCAAACACCGCCTGGTCGCTATCGACGAGTTCGAGCTGGACGACCCGGGCGACACCCTGCTGGTCACCCGTCTCGTGCGCGAGCTGGCCGACCGTGGGGTGGGCGTCGCCGCCACGTCCAACACCCTGCCCGAGTCGCTGGGCGAGGGCCGTTTCGCCGCCGAGGACTTCATCCGCGAGATCCAGGCCCTGGCCGACCGTTTCGAAGTCCTGCGTATCGACGGCAAGGACTACCGCCACCGCGAGGTGCGCACCGACGAACCACCCCTGCCCGACGAGGTCGTGGCTGCCACCGTCGCCGACCACCACGGTGCCACCCTCGACGATTTCGAGGCCCTCGGTGACCACCTGGCCACCGTCCACCCGTCACGTTACGGCGCCCTGCTCGACGGTGTCACCCTCGTCGGCCTCACCGCCGTCGGCCCTGTCGGCGACCAAGCCCGCGCCCTGCGCCTGGTCGTCCTCGTCGACCGTCTCTACGACCGCGACGTCCCCGTCCTCCTCGGCGGAACCGGCGAGCACGACCTGTTCACCCCCGAGATGCTCCGCGGCGGCTACCGCAAGAAGTACTTCCGCGCCCTGTCCCGCCTCGGCGCACTCGCCGCCGACGGCGCCGCCCTCGTCGCGACGACGTGAACGACGTCCTCCCGCGACTGGTGAGTTCGATATTTTGGCGTTGATTTCGACAGTTTATCTGTCGAGCTCAACGCCAAAATATCGAACTCAAAATGACTGCCGGGGCACGGGTGATGGATTAGTGGGTCAGGTAGGGCCGGGGGAACAGCGGGAGGCCCGGCGGGAGCACCTGTGTGACCCGACGGACGAGGCGGGCGGGGTCGCGCAGGTCCTTGCGGGTCAGACGGATGATCCGCCAGCCTTGGGCTTCGATCGCCTCGTGGCGTTCCTTCTCACGCAAGAACGCGCGAGGGTTGCTGTACTTCTCCTGGCCGTCGTACTCGATGAGTACTCTCCACTGTGGGTACCCCAGGACGGCCCAGTACACGCCGTGGTCGGTGTCGACCTGGACCTGGGTCTGGGGGACGGGCAGCCCCGCGGCGAGCAGGTGGAACCGCGCGGAGGACTCGGCGCCGGCGTCGGCCAGACACGTGACGGCCCGAGCGCGCACGCGCCCGCGCCCAGTGGCGAGCAGGGTCTGGATGCGGGACGGATCAGCGCCCGCCCGGAGCGCCCCATCAGCAATGACCAGGGCGCCTAGCGGTGGAAACGTGCGCAGACAGTCGGCCGCTGTCAGGCAGAGCCCAGTCACCGAAATGTCGTTGACGATCGCCTGGTCCTCAGGCTCCACGCGTTTGACATGCCGGAAGACCGATGCGTCGGCCTTCGACGACGGTCGGGTGAGCTGGTAAAGATGGGATGTCTCGGGTGGCTCCCGCAACGGCAGGCCCCACAGCAGAGCGGCTGACTCATGGCTGAACCAGTGCACACCCGCAGTCCGACGCTGCACCGCGACGATCCGCGCAAGCGCCTGTTGTGACGCCGTGGCGTCGCGACCCAGGTACGCACCACGAGTCACCCGCTCCCACTGGTTGCTGCGGACCCGCTCAGCAACGAACCACGGCGGGTGGTCCTGGGCAAAGAACACGGTGGGCAGAGGCGGCGGTTCGGGCCGCGGAGCCTGTGGTCGAATCGACATACCACGACTCTGGCACCCCAAGCAACGCCGGGGCCGCATCCTGCCGAATCTGTGGACAACCCTGTCGGCGGCCTGTCTGGGGACGGTTCGCGGGACGCCTGGATCCCGACGATGTCAGTATTCCGAGTTCGATGTTTTGGTGGTGGTGTCGACAGTTTAAATGTCGAATTCACCACCAAAATATCGAACTCGATTGACAACTACTTGTTGGGGCACGGGAAGGGGCCAGGCGAAGAACTGGGTGATGAAGGTGACGTGGCCACGGCGCCGCCACGGTCGACGGACGCCTCACGCGGTGGTGTCCCGGTGCGCGCCCAGCCGGCCAGCGGCGTGCTGGCCCCAGCGAAGGCAAGAGATCCCATGATTGAGGGGAATGTGGGATGCCGCTTGTCAAGTCGCAGGTGTGGCTGACAGGATCGCGGCATGTCAACGTGGCAGACGGCATCCTTGTCAGGGACGGCAGAACGGGCGGACGGGTTGGTGGGGCGCAAGGACGTGCGCGAACGGGTCCTCGACGTCGCGCAGGATCTGGTCGACGCCCGGGGGCTGACGGTGGGCCTGGGGCACCTGAGCTTTGAGGAGGTCATCACCAAGGCGGAGGTCTCGCGGACCACGGCATACCGGGTGTGGCCGCGCAAGGAACGGTTCCTCGAAGACCTCCTGCGGCGTCTGGCCGACACCTGCAGCCCGTGCTACGGGGATGTCGACCAAGAGTCGACCGGTGTGGCCCTCGCCGCGTTGCGGGAGTTCGTCGACGACCTGCGCACGGCTACGGGGCGCAAGATCGCCTTGGTCGAGCTGTGCAGGGTTATTGGCGACCAGAGTTTTCAAGACATGCGGACGTCGCCGAAGTGGACGACCTATGTGGCGCTCATAGCCACGATGCGGTCGCTGGAGGACGAGGCCCTGGCCCGAGAGCTGCGTGAGCGGATGCGGCACGTCGAGGACGAGGCGGCAACGTACGTGGCAGCCGCAGCCCACCACATCGCAGGGCTGACGGGATTCCGGTTGCGGAAGATAGCCGGAGGCTATTCGACGTTGGCGCACCTGGGTGCCGCCGCCATGGAAGGGATGCTCCTCCTGGCCGATATCCGCCCGACGATCCCCGAAGCCACCGCGCGCATCGACCCCTTCGGGACCGGGCGGTTCGCAGAGTGGTCACTGCCTGCCATCGCCTACACCAGCGCCATGATCGGCGTGCTCGAACCAGATCCCGACTTCAGCTGGGAAGAGACCTGCGCGATACTGCGCCAACAGGACGCCTGCACGCTCGGCGAGTGACCGCGCAGCTCGCGACCGAGCACCTCCGGGTCGCCGGTCTCCAGGTCGAGCTGCTGGCCGAGGCGTTCGGAGATCTCGCGGGCCTGCGGACCCCATGAAGCGCGGGCTGGAGCGGCGAGCTCTTCGTACGGGCGGGTGGTCACGACTGCCTCCGATCGTCTCGCTCGCGTCGCGTGTTATCTCTGCCGTTGGACACCCTAGACTGGCGGCGAGAGCGGTCCCGAACTGGAAGGTAGTGGCGTGAGCATCAAGGTTGTCGCTGAGACGTTTGTCCGAGCCGACGCTGTCGACGAGTTCCTGGCCGTTGCGGCACAGCTGCGTGACCTCACGCACGAGAAGGACTTGGGGTGCGTGGCTTACGACCTGTTCCGCGACACGGCGGACCCGCTGCACCTGACGATGATCGAGGAGTGGGAGAGCAAAGAGGCGCTCGACGCGCATATCGCCAGCGAGCACTTCCAGCGGCTCTTCCCGGGGTTCGGCGAGGCGAGCGAACCTGGCAAACCAGGCGTGATCACCATCTACGAACCCGCGCTGTAGCAGGCGGTCAGAACCCGCTGGCTGTGGCCTTCGGGTAGTACCGGCGGAACTTCACGCGGTACATCTGCGTCACGCCGGTGACGACGTAGCGCCGTCGCAGAGGCCAGTCGGCCAGGTAACGCAGGGGGTGGACCACACGGCCAGCCTTGCGCACCCGGCGCAGACGGTCTTTGAGGGGTTCGTCGTCGAGGTAGCGCAGCAGCAGGCCGAACGGGACGACGCAGTACAACGCCTCACCGGTGGCCCGGACCGTGTCGGTGGACCGGCCCTCGACCAGGTCGGCCACGACCGCCCGCGCGGGGTTCGCCCCGGCAGCGGTGACGTAGTAGTTGTTGCGCCCGATCCGCGGGTTCATCTCGAAGTACACGAACTGGTCGGTGCGTGGGTCGAGCTTGTAGTCGAAGTTGGCGAACCCGACGTAGTCGACCTCGTCGAGGAACCTCGTGGCCGCGTCCATGGCCTCCTCGTACGGCTCGGTGAGGATCGCCGCGGGGTTGCCCAGGGTGCCCGGGTTGTGCTCCTGGAGCAGCACACGGCCTGTGGCCAGCAAGGTGACCTTGCCACGGGTGTCGCGGTAGGCGGTCAGCGAACGCATATGGGTCTCGTCGCCAGGGATGAAGTCCTGGACGAGGTAGGTCCCGTCGTACCCGGCGTCGGCGAGCCGCCCGAGCACGTCGTCCAGCTCGGCGCGTGTGGCCAAGAAGTCGACCTTCTTCTTGCCGGGCATGTGCAGGTCGTTGTACTGCGCCGACGACGCTGGTTTGCCGATCACCGGGAACTCCAGCCCGATATCCAGCCCGCTGACCACCTCGCGACCGCCAGCCCGGCGCAGCGCGGCGATATCCACCGGCACAGTCGTCGGGGTGGGCATACCCAGGTGGGCGCAGGTCTCGGCGAACTTGTCTTTGGAGCACACGTGCTCCAGGGCCTGCGGGCTGCAGAACGGCATGAGGTAGTGCTCACGCAGCGCCTCAGCGTTGGCGACGATGGCTTCGACGTACCAGTCGGCGTTGGTGACCAGCACCAACGTGCGGCCGGGGTTGTCGTCGGCGACCTTGCGCAAGGCACGGACCATCACCGGCGGGTCGGTCAGGTCAGGCACGACGACGTTCGTGACGAACGACGAGGCCTGCACCGCCCGGGTAGCGATGGACGTCAGCGCGATCGCGGGGCACTGGTAGGCCTCGTGGAAGGCCCTGGCCAGGGCATACACCCCGATGTCTCCGCCAACGGCGACAACCAGCATGTCAGAGGTGCTCGGGACCGGGGGCATCGCAGTTCCTCACTGAGCTAGGACGCGGGGGATAATAGCAGCCGTGCTGCCCCGGATGCGACTCACATGAGTCACCCGAACGGTCGCGGCGTGGCTGACGCGGTGCGCGCCGAGTACGTGCGTACGCTGCGAACGTGGCCTGTTTGGACGACGTCCCCGACGAGTTCGTCCGTGCGCTGCGCTCGCTGCGGACGGTACGACCGCGTGCCGAGGTGCTCTTGGACGAGGTGCCTGGCCCGACCCGGATCGCCCCTTTTTCTGCTGCGCTGACCGCTGAGGTCCGCTCGGCGCGGCGGTCCATCACCGCCGACGACCTGGCCTCCGGGCGGTTCGTCGTGCTGTACGACCCCGAAGGCCAGGAGGCGTGGGAAGGATGCTTCCGGCTGGTCACTTTGGTCCGCGCACCTTTGGACCCAGAGGTCGGCACAGACCCGCTGGTCGCAGACGTGGCCTGGAGCTGGTTCACCGACGCGCTGGCCTCGGTCGACGTCGACCCGCACGCCGCCGGGGGCACGGTGACCCGCGTGCTGTCGCAGACCTACGGGTCGTTGTCAGGCCGCGAGGAGCAGACCGAGCTGGAGATCAGGGCTTCGTGGACCGCGATGGACGAGGACCTCAGCCCCCACCTGACCGCGTGGACCCGTCTGCTGTGCACCGCCTCCGGGTTGCCGCCTTTGCCCGAAGGTGTCGTCGCGATCACCCGTACCCACTGACCACTTAGGGGCAACATCTCACCTCCACGGCGTCACAGCCGATGTGAGGGCCGTGACGTTAGAGCCTCTGCAGTCGCCTGCGGTGAGCGGGCGGCAGGCCCCGACCGCACCGGGGACGCGCCCGGTTCCCTCGGCACGCACTTCGCCGGAGCGTGCTCGGACCCCCTCGTGCGTGACGGTCCAGGAGATCGGCAACGGCGAAGGACCGGCACTGTTGTTCGCGCTGCGCCGCAGGGGGGTGCCGCGCATCGTCGTCCTGGCTCGCAGGGCGTCACGCGCAGAGCTGCCGACACTGCTCGGTGGAGGGGTACGCGGCGTCATCGCCGGGCAGGTGCTGTCGTCGTTGGTACGCAACCAGGGTCCGTCGGCCACACCGTCGCTGCCAGAGCTGTCGGCCCGCGAGCTCGGGGTGCTCAAGCTCGTCGCGGACGGTATGTCGAACCGCCAGATCGGCGAAGAGCTCGGTCTGTCGGCCCTCACTGTCAAGAGCCACCTGGCACGGATATCGCGCAAGCTGGGCACCGGTGACCGCGCGGGCCTGGTCGCGAAGGTCATGCGCGCAGGGATCCTTCCCTGACGCCGATTCGTCCGACCCATGTGTTGACAGCGTGTTGACGACTTTTCTCATGCCTTTCCGGCGTGCCGGTGCACAGCGCACCGCCCTCGGGGACGTAGCGTGACCTGTGTGGTCGCACACAATGACCCAACGGTGGATCCTGCCGACGACCCGGCGGTCGTGCCGCTGCTCGAACCTCACGACGGTGTCCCGCCAGTCGTCACCGACGCCACCGCCCTCGCGACCACTGTCGCAGCGTTCGCCGCCGGGCACGGACCGGTCGCCGTGGACGCCGAACGCGCCAGCGGCTACCGCTACGGGCAGCGTGCCTACCTGGTGCAGATGCGCCGTGCTGGTGCTGGGACGGTCCTGATCGACCCCGTCGCAGTACCAGACCTGTCGTCGCTGTCAGCGGCCCTGTGCGGTACCGAGTGGGTGCTGCACGCCGCCTCCCAAGACCTTGCGTGCCTGGCCGAGGTCGGCCTGGTCCCTGACCAGGTCTTCGACACCGAGCTGGCCGCCCGGCTGCTGGGGTACTCACGGGTCGGCCTGGCCGCTGTCGTCGCCCGGGTGCTGGGCCTGGGCCTGGCCAAAGAACACTCTGCGGTGGACTGGTCCACACGTCCGCTCCCGACCGACTGGCTGCGTTACGCCGCCCTCGACGTCGAGGTCCTCATCGACGTCCGCGACACGATGGCCGACGAGCTCGAAGCCGCGGGCAAGGCCCAGTGGGCCGCCGAAGAGTTCGAGGCTGTGCGCACCGCCGTGCCTGCCCCACCGCGTCCTGACCAGTGGCGCCGCGTCTCCGGCCTGCACGACGTGTCAGGCCGGCGCAACCTTGCCGTGGTCCGCGAGCTGTGGACTGTGCGCGACGCCCAAGGCCAGTCCCGCGACATCGCCCCCGGCCGGGTCCTGCCAGACCGGGCGATCATCGCCGCCGCCCAGGCCCTGCCCCGTTCCACCGCCGAGCTGCGCACCCTGCCCGTCTTCTCCGGCCGTCGCACGTCGCGCCGTGTCGGCCTGTGGCAGGCCGCTATCGACCGCGCCCTGGCCCTGCCCGTCGACCAGCTGCCACCGGTCCACGGCCCCAAGTCCGACGCGCCACCGCCTGTCCGCGGGTGGCGCGACCGCGACCCTGCCGCAGCAGCGCGTATCACCGCCGCCCGTTCTGCCCTGGCGGCCCTGTCCACCGCGCACCAGGTCCCCGTCGAGAACATCCTGGCACCGGACCTGGTCCGTCGTCTGTGCTGGTCTCCCCCGACCCTGGCGACCCCCGCCGCCGTCGCCGAAGCCCTCGCTGCTGGTGGCGCCCGTCCCTGGCAGATCGCCCTGACCACCGACCTGCTCGCCGCTGCCCTGACCCCTTCAAGCAGCGGATAGCCCTGCCCGGCGACGCTGGGGTCGTCTACTGTCCTGCGGCCTCGATACACAGCAAGGACAACGTGAAGACCCCCATCATCGCCTCAGCCGTTTTCGCGTCCGGCTGTTTCGTTCCCGGAGCAGGTGTCTCCCCGCTCGCCTGCACCGCAGCCCATTCGGCGTCGCTGAGAGACTCCACCCACCCGATGACGATGTCAAAGTTCTTCGTGTAGTCGACTTCCCCGACCTGTGACGGCGCGAAACGCTTGAGCCCCTGGTTGTAGTCGATGAACTCTTGCCGCGACATGGTGCTGTCGTCCTGGCCCATGGAACAGTACTGCCTTCCGTCTGGGCCGGTCGCCCACGCCTGGAGCGCTTCGAGCACTTCGGCGCCCTGCTCGTCGCTGCCTGTCCCCTGTGCGTCCGTAGCCGCCTGGGTGGACCCGTCAGTCCCCTCAGCCCCACTGCCAGAACCCGAGCACCCGGTCAGGGCACCCACTGCCAAAAGTGCTGTCCCGACGAGGGCGACGACGGTCGTATGGATGGCGCTCATGTGGTGCTCCTAGCTGCGACGCGTTCTCGCGGGTCATCATGCTACAAGTGCCCACGCACACGTAGCTGCCTGCTCGGGTGCTTGGCACTTCCTTGTGTCAGCACGTGGAGTCATCTTTCGGGGCCAAGAAGGCCAGGACCTGGCCAGCGATGTCGTTGGCACCCAGGTGCAGGTCGACGACCAGCTGTTCGCAGCTGGCGTGGGCGAGGAAGGCGCGTGGCACACCAAAGCTCTGCACCGGGGTGCGCACACCAGCGTGACGGGCCGCACCGCACAGCAGCGAACCAACCCCGCCTTCGACCAGGCCGTCTTCGATGGTGACGACATGGTCGTGCTCGCCTGCGAGCTTGACGAGGGCTTCGGGCACCGGCAGGGGCCAGCGCGGGTCGACGACACTGCACGCCACGTCGTGGGCTGCGAGCAGCTCGGCGACGGCCAGGCCGGTGTGGGCCGTGGAACCCACAGCCACGACGAGCACCCGCGGACCGGTCCCGTCGTGGCGGACCAGGACGTCCACGCCGTCGACCTCGTCGACCGCGGGCAGCGGGTCACCCAGGGGGCCTTTGGGGTAGCGCACGACCGTCGGAGCGTCGTCGGTGTCGACAGCCTGGCGCAAGGCGGCGCGCAGGGTCGGTTCGTCGCGCGGGGCCGCCAGGCGCAGCCCGGGCACCATACCGAGCATCGCCAGGTCCCACATCCCGTTGTGGCTGGCGCCGTCGTCGCCGGTCAACCCTGCACGGTCCAGGACGAACGTGACCCCGGCGCGGTGCAGCGCGACGTCCATGAGCACCTGGTCGAACGCCCGGTTCAAGAACGAGGCGTAGATACACACCACCGGGTGCAACCCTGCGAACGCCATCCCTGCCGCTGAGGTCACGGCGTGCTGCTCGGCGATCCCCACGTCGATGACACGGTCGGGGAACTCCTCGGCGAACCGGGCCAGGCCCACCGGGGCGAGCATCGCAGCGGTGACCGCCACGACATCACCGCGGCGCTGGCCGATGGCGACGATCTCGTCGGCGAACACCGACGTCCAGCCGAACCGGGACGGAGCCAGCGGCAAGCCCGTCTCGGGGTGGATCGGCACCACAGCGTGGAAACGGTCGGCGACGTCACGCTCAGCAGGGCTGTACCCGCGGCCTTTTTCGGTGATGACGTGAACGATCACCGGTCCTTCGAACGCTTTGGCCAAGCCCAGGGCACGTTCGACGGCTGGTTCGTCGTGGCCGTCGACAGGGCCGATGTACTTCAGGCCGAGGTCTTCGAACATCCCCTGCTGGGGGGCGACGACGTCTTTGATGCCTTTCTTCAGGCCGTGCAGCGCGTCGTAGGCCAGCCGCCCGGGGGGGCCTGAGCGCCGCAGCGTCAGCTTGCCCCACTCCATCATCGACTCGTAGCTGCGGGTGGTGCGCATGACGTCCAGGTGCCGGGCGAACCCGCCGATCGTCGGCGCGTAGGACCGTCCGTTGTCGTTGACGACGATCACCATGGGCCGGTTCGCCCCGTCGGCGATGTTGTTCAACGCCTCCCAGGCCATCCCGCCGGTCAGTGCCCCGTCCCCGACGACGGCGACGACAGCGCGGTGCTCGTCGCCTGCCAGCGCCCGGGCGCGGGCTATCCCGTCCACCCACGACAGCGCCGTGGACGCGTGCGAGTTCTCCACCACGTCGTGCTCGGACTCGGCGCGGCTGGGGTACCCAGACAGGCCCCCCTGCTTGCGCAGGCGGGAAAAGTCCGTGCGGCCGGTGAGCAGCTTGTGCACGTACGCCTGGTGCCCAGTGTCGAAGACGATGGTGTCTTTGGGTGACTCGAACACCCGGTGCAAGGCGATGGTCAGCTCGACGACACCGAGGTTCGGCCCCAGGTGCCCGCCGGTGCACGAGACCTGGTCGACCAGGAACGTGCGGATCTCGTCGGCCAGCTCGCTCACCTGGTCAGGGGACAGGTGCCGCACATCTTCTGGTGACGTGATCTGCTCCAGCAGTCCCACAGGTCCTCCTCGTCGTCGGGGCGCAGAGTCACACCACTTTACGGGGCGGACGGGGTGAACCGGCATTCTCGTGCACGATCTGGACTCCTTCACCCGTTCAGCCCTCCCCTCGACGACCAGGTGGAGACACGTGCCGTCCAGCCCACCGCCTGGATCTGTCGGGCGGCTGCGGGTCGGTATCCTCGGAAGGTGCGATTCCTTCCCGGTCACCAGGCCACGACGGACCTGACCTACGGCGACGTCTTCCTCGTCCCCTCACGTTCGCAAGTCTCGTCCCGGTTCGACGTGGACCTGTCCAGCGACGACGGGACCGGCACGACGATCCCCGTCATCGTGGCGAACATGACCGCGGTCGCCGGGCGGCGTATGTCGGAGACGGTCGCCCGCCGCGGAGGGCTGGCGGTCCTGCCCCAAGACGTGCCCGCCGACGTCGTGGCCCGCACCGTCGCATCGATCAAAGCCCGGCACCCGGTGGTGGAGACGTCCACGGTCGTCGACCCGCACGACACGGTGCACGCTGCGCTGACGCTCATCGGAAAACGCAACCACAGGGCGGCGGTGGTGGTCGAAGACGGCCGTCCCGTCGGGGTCGTCACCGAGGCGGACTGCCGCGACGTGGACCGGTTCACGCAGGTCATGGAGATCATGGCCGCCCACCCCACAACCTTGGACCTGTCGGTGCTGGAAGACGGCGGCCGCGCAGGCCTGGAAGAAGCGTTCGAACGCCTGCACACCTCACGGCTGCGCTTCGTGCCGGTGGTACGCCCTGACGGCACGCTCGTGGGGCTGCTCACCCAGGTCGGAGCGCTGCGCTCGTCGATCTACCCCCCCGCGCTGGACGCCCAGGGCCGGCTGAAGGTCGGCGCAGCGATCGGTATCAACGGTGACGTCGCCACCAAGGCTGCCGAGCTGCTCGCCGCGCAGATCGACGTGCTCGTCGTCGACACCGCCCACGGCCACCAAGACAAGATGCTCGAAGCGGTCGCCGCCGTGCGGGCGCTGGACCCGCCGGTGCCGCTGGTCGCCGGGAACGTCGTCACAGCGCAGGGCACACGCGACCTGGTCGACGCCGGGGCGGATATCGTCAAGGTCGGTGTCGGACCGGGGGCCATGTGCACCACGCGGATGATGACCGGGGTCGGGCGTCCCCAGTTCTCCGCGGTCGCCGAGTGCGCCGCAGCGGCCCGCGAAGCCGGGGCGAAGGTGTGGGCTGACGGTGGGGTGCGCCACCCGCGTGACGTAGCCCTGGCGCTGGCAGCAGGAGCCTCGCAGGTGATGGTCGGGTCGTGGTTCGCCGGGACCCACGAGTCACCTGGCGACCTGGCGCAGGACGTCGACGGCCGGCTGTACAAAGACTCGTTCGGGATGGCCTCGGCACGCGCGGTCGCGGCCCGCACCCGCGGTGGGTCCCCGTTCGACCGGGCACGCAAAGCCCTGTACGAAGAGGGCATCTCGTCCTCCCGGATGTACCTCGACCCCCGTCGGCCCGGGGTGGAGGACCTGCTGGACTCGATCACCTCTGGGGTGCGCTCGGCAGCGACTTACGTCGGCGCGGCAACCCTGGCCGAGCTGCACGAACGTGCCGTCCTGGGGATCCAGTCAGCAGCAGGTTACGAAGAGGGTCGTCCTCTGCCCGAAGGATGGTCGTCATGACGCTCAAAGCCACAGCCGACCTCGTCGACGAGTTCGGCGAGGCCCTCGCCTCCTGCGACACCCAGATGCGCCAGTTCGGCGCCCGCAAGCATTTCGGTGGTCGGATCGTCACCATCCGCTGCTTCCAGGACAACGGCCTGGTCAAAGCCACCCTCGCCACCCCCGGCGAGGGCCAGGTCCTCGTCGTCGACGGCGGCGGGTCCCTGCACACCGCTCTCATGGGCGACATGATCGCCGCAGCGGCCGTGGCCAACGGCTGGTCCGGCGTCATCATCAACGGTCCCGTCCGCGACTCGGCCGCCCTGGCTGGTATGGACCTGGGTGCCAAGGCGCTGGGCACCAACCCGCGCAAGTCCGCCAAGGCTGGAGCCGGCGAACGCGACATCACCGTCGAGTTCGGCGGGGTGCAGTTCGTCCCCGGCCGACTGGTGGTGGCCGACGACGACGGTGTGGTCGTCCTGCCCGACGGCACCGACCCGGCGGCGATCGTCGAGTGAGGCCCGTCCAGGCGGACCGTCTGGGCGAGCCGCCACGGGCCGACACGACGACGACACCCAGGTGACCGACACGACAACGACGACACCCAGGTGACCGACACGACAACGACGACACCCAGGTGACCGACACGACAACGACGACATCCAGGTGACCGACACGACGACGAGGACCTCCACGTGACCGACGCCCGCGCTGACCTGCACCGGCTCGTCGCTGGTCGCGCGGCCCTCCCCTGGCCGCACCGGCACACCGCGACTCGCCGTTCAGCGGTGCTGGTGCTGTTCAGGACGCTCGGCGAGGTCCACCGTCCCGGGCCCGACGACCTCGACATCCTCCTGCAGCGACGCGCCGACCACCTGGAGCACCACCCCAGCCAGGTCTCCTTCCCCGGAGGCAAGATCGACCCCGGCGAGACCCCCGAACAAGCCGCAGTCCGCGAAGCCCAGGAAGAGACCGGTCTGGACCCCACCGGCGTCGAGGTCATCGGCTCCCTGGCCGAGCTGCCCCTGCACGCCAGCGACAACCTCGTCACCCCCGTCCTGGCCTGGTGGGCCCACCCGTCCCCGGTCTACCCCGCCGACCTGGAGACCGCCGAGGTCTACCAGGTCCCCGTCACCGACCTGCTCAACCCCGCCCACCGTGCCGTCGTCTACCAAGACCGCTCCCCCACCCCCGCCTTCTGCCTGCCCAACGACATCCTGGTCTGGGGTTTCACCGCCGGCGTCCTGTCCGCCCTCTTCGACACCCTCTCCTGGACCCGCCCCTAGGACAATGGGGACGGTTCCTATGTCTTGCCTGGTCAGAGCCCCGTGCCTAACGTTCGTCCGTCACGTTCAGTCGGAGCCGTCCCCAGCGTCTACACAGGAATGGAATACTATGCCATAGCCGAAGAACGGGGGGCGTGATGCCGACGCGCAATGTCGTCCTGACCGGACACCAACAACAGTTCGTCGAGAACATGGTCACCTCGGGCCGCTACCAGAACGCCAGTGGTCTTGCGTGAGGGACTGCGCCTGGTCGAGCTGCGTGAGAACGAAGACGTCGCGAGGCTGGCAGCGCTGCGTGACGCGGTCAACGTCAGATGGGCCGATATCGCCGCCGGACGCTACGTCGATGTATCCGACCGCGATCTGGACGACTACCTGCACCAGCTCGGCACCTGGGCATAGGCCGTTCTCACAGAAGCGTCTTGACGAGGGTCTCGCGGTCTCCGGGCAGCAGGTCCATGGGGGCGATCTCGGGCATGGTGTAGGCGCCGGGGGCCAGACGCCGGGCGGCGGCACGGGCACAGGCGACCATGACCTGCGAGGTCAGCGCAGGGTTGTTGATAGCCATCCGGAACTCGAACGACTGGTTGTGCGTGGCGCCGCTGACGCCCTTGCGGACCATGAGCACCCCAGAGCTGACGTCTTTGATCGCG
>Ga0123353_10001819_pt1 | contig 26250 bp, 21 predicted proteins | sample TergutLab28metaG_3_FD_92763 | JGI IMG/M metagenome (GOLD analysis project Ga0123353, IMG submission 92763) | Labiotermes labralis P3 segment gut microbial communities from Petit-Saut dam, French Guiana - Lab288 P3 | ecosystem: Host-associated > Arthropoda: Insects > Digestive system > Gut ...
CTTTACAAAATCATTCCGTACGGCGTTCACCGCGAAACCGAAACGATCGACTACGAAGAACTTGAAAAACTTGCCAAAGAACAAAAACCGCAAATGATCGCCTGCGGCGCTTCGGCTTATTCCCGCACCATTGATTTCAAACGCTTCAAAGAAATCGCCGATTCGGTGGGCGCTTATCTGCTTGCCGATGTTGCTCACATTGCCGGCCTGATCGTTGCCGACGCTCATCCGAATCCGGTTCCGTATGCCGACTTCGTGACAACGACGACCCACAAAACCCTTCGCGGTCCCCGCGGCGGTATGGTCATGTGCAAAGAAGAATTTGCCAAGGCAATCAACAAATCCGTTTTTCCGGGAATTCAGGGCGGCCCTTTAATGAATACAATCGCCGCGAAAGCCGTCGCTTTCAAAGAAGCGCTTTCAGATGACTTCAAAAAGGACCAGATTCAAACCGTCAAGAACGCCAAAACCGTTTCCGAAACTCTCTCTGCCAACGGTTTTCGTATCGTTTCCGGCGGTACTGACAACCATTTAATGCTTATCGATTTAACTTCCTTTAACATCACCGGCAAGGAAGCCGAAGCGGCCTGCGCTAAAGCCGGCATTGTTTTGAACATGAACACCATTCCGTTCGATAAACAAAAAGCATTCATTGCCAGCGGCGTCCGCGTCGGCACGCCCGCGGTTACAACCCGCGGCATGAAGGAAGAAGAAATGAAATATATCGGCAACGCTATTTCCCATACCATCAAAAACGCGGGAAACGACGCGGAGCTTGAAAAAATCAGATTGGAAGTCAAAGACCTTTGCGAACGTTTCCCCGTTTACAAATAATTTTTCCTTTCTTGGTTTTGAATGATTTTAAATGATTTTAAATGCAAAGAAAATGAAAAAAGTCAAGAACGAAGAAAAACGAAGAAAATCAAAAACGAAAAAAAATTAAAAGAAAAAAAAATCATTATTTCATTAAAAAGCGGCATAGGCCGGTGAAGGACGTGCCGCTTTACAGTTAATTTTTTATTTACGATTAATTTACGATTAATTTTTTTATTTCGGGTGACTCATTGTCTCAGGTGATTCTTTGACAGATATTGATACTGATACTTCCAAAATTATTGACGGCAGAGCTGTCGCCTCAAAGGTTGAAGCTGAAGCGGCCGCCGCCGTTTTAAAATTGAAAGAAAAAGGCATTTCACCGAAGTTGGTGACAGTTTTGGTCGGCGAAGACCCCGCCTCCCAAATGTATGTCCGCATGAAGCACAAAGCCTGCGAACGTGTTGGTATTTTGGCGGAAAACTGCATCAAGCCGGGTGACATCACCGAAGAAGAATTGTTTTCCGTGATTGACGGTTTGAACAAGGACAAAACCGTTTCTTCGATTCTTGTTCAGCTGCCTCTCCCGCGGCACATCCGCGAGAAAGCGATTATGAACGCCATTTCTCCCGATAAAGATCCGGACGGTTTCCATCCGTTTCATATGGGCAGCCTGATGATCAATGAAGAAGGATTGGTACCGTGTACGCCCAAAGGCATCATTCGCCTGATGGATGAATACAATGTTGACATCAAAGGAAAGAACGCTGTCGTTGTCGGCCGCAGCAATATTGTCGGCAAACCAATGGCGGCCATGCTTTTGAATCGAAGCGCAACGGTGACTGTCTGTCACTCTTTAACAAAGGATTTGAAATCATACACAAAAGAAGCCGACATTTTAGTCGCCGGCACCGGTGTGAAGCATTTGATCAAAGAAGATATGGTCAAAGAGGGCGCTGTCATTCTTGATGCGGGCATTGCGACCGATTCCGCCGGAACTTACGGCGATGTCGACTTTGAAAATGTTATTAAAAAGGCGTCTTTGATTACGCCCGTTCCGGGCGGCGTCGGTCCGATGACGATTGCAATTTTGATGACGCATGTCGTCAAATGCGCCGAAATCATTGCAAACGAAAAATGATATTTGTCGACCTTCTCAAATCGGGTGAAAGTTTTGGTTTTGAAGTCAAAAATATGCGGTTTAACATTCGGTGACAATCAACCGCCTCACGTCATGGGCATTTTAAATTTGAGTCCGGAGTCCTTTTACAAAAACTCCGTCATAGACGCCTCCTCCATTTCGGAAGCGGCTCAAAAGATGGTCGATGACGGCGCTTCCGTTTTGGATATCGGCGCGCGTTCCACTTCCCCGTGGGCTGAGCCCGTCAGCGTTGAAGAAGAAAAGAGACGTCTGCTGGCGGCCTTAAAAGAACTGGCGGGGAATGTTGATATTCCGATATCCGTTGACACAATGTATTCCGACATCGCCGACGCCGCTTTAAACTGCGGCGCTGAAATTATTAATGATATTTCAAGCCTGAAAACCGACCCGCGCATGGGGTCCGTGATTGCGGACCACGATGCCTGCGCCGTTTTAATGGCAACGCGTCAAAAACCGGGAGACCCGCTCGGCATGAACGCTGTTCTGTCTTCTCTTTCAACCGCCGTATCCGATGCGGAACAAGCCGGCATAAGTTCTCAAAAAATCATTCTGGACCCCGCAATCGGTCACTGGGTCCCCGAAAAAACGGCGGAATACGACTTTGATATCATCAATCAATTTGAGCGCTTTTCGGTTTTCGAAATGCCGGTTCTGGTTGCCGCGTCGCGCAAATCTTTCCTGTCCTCGGTCATTGACAAACCGGCCGAGCAGCGGCTTCTGTCCGGATTGGTTGCGGCAAGCATTGCCGCTTACAAATGCGGGCACATTATACGGACCCACGATGTTTCCGAAACCGTCGAGGCAGTGAAAATTGTTCACGCAATTCGGACGGCAGCCCGTTTCTGAAAATTTGGTTCCCGGCTTTTGTTTCCTCGGCCTTTGGTTCCTTGCCTTTGGTTCCTTGCCTTTGGTTCCTTGCCTTTGGTTCCTTGCCTTTGTCTCCTTGCTTTTGTCTCCCCTGATCCAACAGACGATTTATATATTATTTCCCTTTTTGACATAAGGTTATATCTAAGTTCATCCTTTTGTTCAATATTTGCAAGCTTAACGGAGGCATTATGCGGCCGATGCATCATATCATTTCAACAAAAGAATACACTCGGGAAATGTTTGACAATATTTTGGAATTGGCCGAAAAGCTGGAACCGGTTGCCTGCGGCGAGATCAAATCCGAAATTATGGCCGGCAAAATCTTAGCGCTTCTCTTTTTTGAACCCAGTACCCGAACGCGTATGTCGTTCGAAGTGGCCATGCTCCGGCTCGGCGGACAAATTTTAAACATGGGCTCGGTGGAAGCCAGCTCAATCGCCAAGGGCGAATCCCTTGCTGACACAATCCGCGTGATTTCTCAATATGCTGATGCTGCAATCCTGCGTCATCCCCGCGAAGGGGCGGCGCTGATGGCTTCGGAATATTCCTCCATCCCAATCATTAACGGTGGCGATGGCGCCGGCCACCACCCAACGCAAACTCTTTTGGATTTATACACAATCAAACGCGAAAGTCACTTGGACAACCTCAACATCGCGCTTGCGGGCGATCTCAAATACGGCCGCACCATTCATTCCCTTTGCTACGCGCTTTCCCGCTACGATGCAAAAATCAATCTTGTTTCGCCGCCGGAATTGCGCCTGCCCGACCGGATTGCGGAAGACTTGAAGATGAGAAAAATCGACATCACCATCACGGACAATCTGGAGGATGTGATTGAGGAGGTTGATGTCCTTTACATGACACGGATTCAAAAGGAACGGTTTCCGGACCCGGCCGAATTCACGAGTGTGTCCGCCAGTATGCGTATCACAAGAGAAATGATTCAAAACGCAAAACCCGATATGAAAATTATGCATCCGCTGCCGCGCATCAGTGAAATTGATCCGGACGTGGACGCAACACCGCACGCGGCTTACTTTGAGCAGGCATTTTACGGCGTGCCGGTCAGAATGGCCATTCTCTGTAAAGTCTTAGGAATGGAGGATAAAATATGAACGGTGATCAGAGTAACTACGGCCGCTCCAAAAAGCTCGGCGACAAAAACGACCTCCGAATCAAAGCCATCGAAAACGGTACGGTCATTGATCACATTAAACCCGGCCAAGCTTTGCACGTCCTTCATATTCTCGGTGTCAATGACAATTTTACAAACACGGTCAGCATTGTGATGAATACCGGCGGCGAGCGCGGCGACAAAGATGTTATCAAAATCGAAGGCCGTGAGCTGACTGAAAAGGAAGTCGAGACAATTGCCCTGCTGTCGCCAAAAGCCACGGTCAATATCATTCGCGATTTTGAAGTGGTTTCCAAAAGAAAAATCAGAACTCCCGAATCGATTTGCGGGATTGTGAAATGCGTGAATCCGAATTGCATCACCAACAGCAACGAACCGGCCGAAACCCGTTTCATCGTGACGGAAAACGAGAAAACGAAAACCTTGGCGCTCCGCTGCGTCTTTTGTGAAAGCGTGATGACGACAGAGTTATTCAACTATATTCTTTAAAAAAGGGCCATGAGGAGAACAGCACAGTCGTCAGGCGTTCAAATCATTCTCATGCAATCGAAAAATAGATATACAACCCGTTCCAAAGTTTCAAAGTTTCAAAATTGAGGCCGGCGTCAAAAGGCGGAGGCCGCAATTTTTGATGACTCCTTTGGACAGTGAATATACCATGGCTGACAAACACGAAATGATGAACTCCGGCAATCTCAAAAAGGCTTTGGCCTGGCTTGCCGCGCCCGCAATTGTCGGCATGATTGTTCAAACGCTTTACGGTATCGTTGACTCCATTTTTGTCGGCAGGGGGCTTGGGGACGACGGTGTTCTCGGTTTGGCCGCGCTTGCCGTTGCCTTTCCGGTATCCTACCTTCTGATCTGCGTCGGCTCCGGCGTTGCCGTCGGCGGCTCGTCCTTTATATCCAGAGGGTTCGGCGCGGCAGATAAAGAACGCGTTCAAAAGGGCATCGGGAATATGATTTTCATGGCTCTCGCGGCAAGCGTTTTCTGTACAATTGCCGGCCTTCTTTTTTTAGACCCTCTTTTGACATTATTCGGCGCGACGGAAACAAACATTCCCTTTGCCCGGGACTATATGTTTTGGATCATTTTGGGCTGCGTCTTTCAAATCATGACAATAACGCTGAATTCGGTCGTGATGGCGCAGGGAAATTCCGTTTATTCGATGACCATGTACACCGTCACAAGCCTGATCAATGTCGTTTTGGACTACATTTTCATCTTTGAGTTTGGTTGGGGGGTCAAGGGCGCCGCGATCGCAACCGTTCTTTGTCAGATTCTGAATGTTGCGATTCTCATTTTCTACCTTTACAAAGTCAGTAAACTCAATTTCAGATTAAAATGGATTCGATTTGACCGCCCCGTTTTCTCTGAAATCGGCAAAATCGGCATTTCCGAATTTCTTCGCGAAGGGTCGCTGGTTTTCACGTTCATTATCATCGTTTGGAACCTGAATTATTACGGCAACGACACCCATATCGCAATTTACGGCTTGATTAACCGTATTTTCGGATTTGTGTTTATCCCGGCAATCGGTATTGTCCAAGGAATGATTCCGTTAGCCGGCTTTAATTACGGCGCGAAAAACTTTGAACGCGTCCGAAAAATCGTTAAAATTTCATTGGTTTGGGCGATTGGCATTCTCTTTGTGCTGACAGCGATAACATACCTCTTCACGTCCGAGATTTTCACGCTGTTCATCCCCGATAATCCGGAATTAGTCAAAGAAGCGGTTATCGCTTATTGGATTGCAGACCTGATGATTCCGATTATCGCAATTCAGGTCATCGGATCCGCTTTCATGCAGGCGCTCGGCAAAGCCAAAGCCTCTTTCGTCTTGGCGGTTGCGCGCCAAGTTATTATGATTCCGATTATGGTCATCTTTCCTTATTTCTTTGGTCTCGTCGGCGTGTGGATTGCGTATCCGGTCACGGATTTACTGGCAAGCGCGCTGACGCTGTGGTTTGTCGTCTCGCAACTGAAATCGCTGAAAAACGAAGAAAAACTGTCTGAAAAATATAAGCGGGAAGGCAGTCCCGTTTGAACTCCCGTTTGAAATCTCGTTTGAGATCCCGTTTGAAATCTCGTTTGAAATCTCGTTTGAGATCCCGTTTGAAATCTCGTTTGAGATTCCGTTTGAAATCTCGTTTGAGATCCCGTTTGAAGCCTTCAAATTTTTTCTTTTCGTCTTTTGTTCCGAGCAAACATTTTAATCTTTTCTTCTCTTTTTTTAAAACATGAGCGAATCTGAAAAAACAAATCTTCATTTCAACCGGCATTTAAAAAATCCCTTCTTGTTAATGATTTTAGACGGATGGGGATACAGTCGGCAGACAAAAGGAAATGCGGTCGTTGCGGCAAACACGCCGAATCTAAATCGTTTGATCAAGAATTATCCGAACACTCTTTTATTGACATCCGGACAGGCTGTGGGTCTTCCCGACGGGCAAATGGGGAATTCCGAAGTCGGCCACCTGAACATCGGCGCCGGCCGCGTTGTTTATCAGGACTTGACCTTGATTAACAAAGAGATTGATGAGGGCTTGTTTTTCAAAAATCCCTTTTTATTAAATGCCGTTTCGAACGCCAAAGACAAAGGCCGGTCGCTTCATTTGATGGGACTTGTTTCTTACGGCGGCGTTCACAGTTCCATGAATCATTTGAAAGCGCTGCTGACATTTGCAAAACGGGAAGGGTTTAAACGCGTTTATGTTCACGCTTTTTTAGACGGCCGCGACGTGCCGCCAAAATCCGCGATGAGGGACCTGAAAGACCTTCAAGAGTTTATGAAAGAAGAAGGCGTCGGCCAAATTGCGACAATTACCGGCCGTTATTACGCGATGGACCGCGACAAACGCTGGGACCGGACGGAAAAAGCCTATGACGCGCTGACCCTTGAAAATCCAAAAGGCGAGGATTTCACGATCACCGACACCGGTTCCTGGGAAAAAGCGCTCCAAGATTCCTTTGAAAGAAGCGAAACAGACGAATTCGTCAAACCGATCATTCTGACAAACGCCGGCAAAAGGATTGCGGCAGTTGAAGACGGCGATTCCGTCATTTTCTTTAATTTCCGGCCCGACCGCGCCCGTCAGCTGACTTATTCTTTTACGGAGCCGGATGAAAAAATCGGATTTAAAAGAAAAGCGCGTCCTGCCGTTCATTTTGTCTGCATGACGCAATACGACGAAGAACTGACAATTCCGATTGCTTATCCGCCGAAAGATTTGAAAAACACACTCGGTGAATACTTAGCGGCAAACAGCAAAACACAGCTCCGAATCGCCGAGACGGAAAAATACGCTCATGTGACCTTCTTTTTCAACGGCGGCGTTGAAGAACCCAACGACCTTGAAGACCGAATCCTCATCCCGTCTCCGAAAGTGGCAACTTATGATTTAAAACCGGAAATGAGCGCGTTTGAAGTGACGGACGTTCTGCTTCAAAAAATCGATGAAGACAAATACGATGTCATCGTTCTGAATTTCGCCAATATGGATATGGTCGGCCACACCGGTATTTTTGACTCGGCGGCGACGGCGGTTGAAGCGGTGGACACCTGTGTCGGCAAACTGGCGGAGAAAATTCTGGAAAAAGACGGCGCCCTGTTCATTACCGCGGACCACGGAAATGCAGAGCAGATGGAAGAAGAGAGTGGTGAGCCGTGCACATCGCATACCACAAATCCGGTCAGGATGATTTACGTTGATAACAAAAACATTGATCCGGTAACGAAAAAACCGGTCAGGGTATTAAGAGACGGCGGAAAATTAAGCGATATCGCGCCGACTCTTTTGGAAATTATGAACATGGAAATCCCAAAAGAAATGACGGGGAAATCCCTGCTTGTTGTAAATGGCTGATTATGCGTAAATGGCTGATTGTATGGCTGATTATGATTTCAGTCCAAATCCATTTCTTTTTCGGGCTGAATGATGAATTGTTCCAAAATTGTTGAAATCACACGGTAGCGATTGGCTTCTCGTGTGACGAAGTCATTCACGCGTTTGACGGCGTACATATCCACGATCCAATCGGGTTCGGGATTGTATTGAATTTCCAGAAAAACAAGTCCGTAAGCCGGCGCAGGTTCGATTCCTTCTTCAAAATTTTCAGGGTCAAGCATTTGGCTGACCCATTCCAACGAACGGTTGCCGGTGCCGACAAGCGTCAAAACAGAAACGATTTTTCGAATCATATTCCACAGATAAGCGTTTGCAACGATGTCAATTTTGATAACGGACCCCTGCGTTCTGATATCCAGTTTTTCAACATTGCGGACCATTGATTTCGGATTATTTTTATCTTTTTTTGTAAAATTGGAAAAGTCGTGCTCGCCGATAAAAAGCTTTGCCGCGTCTCTCATTTTGGAGATGTCGTAGTCTTCGGAGTTTAAAATGTAACGGTATTTCCGGCGAACAGCGTGCCGTCTCGGGTCGAAATCATCGGCGACTTCAGCGTACGCCCACGCCCACACATCGCGCGGCAGTTTTGAGTTCAGGACGCGCGGGATGGCCATGCCGGGCTTGTCCGCGTAAAAAGTCACAACTTGGCTGATCGAATGAACACCCGCGTCGGTCCGGCCGGCCGAGGTTAAGCCGGCTTTTTCTAAATCCGAAATAGCTTCGACTTCCAGCAGAGCTTTCAAAAGCTCGCCTTCAACGGTTCTTTGGTCCGGCTGAATTTGGGAGCCTGCAAAATGAGTTCCCTGATATCCGATTTTTAAAGCAATTTTCATACGCATCGTCAATTTGTTTGGTACTTTATTATACCCCGATGACTATTTATTCATTCCGATTTGACAGCCGTTTCATTGATTGCGCGGATTATTCAACGCCTTTGACGAAACTGCCCCGCGTAAAATCATTGCCGTCTGCGGAAACGGCGGCCGCCTCAAACGTATTTGAATAAACATCCGCCAAGCCTTTTTTGTACAAAGAAATCAGAGCGCGCAGCTCGTCGGGCGAATGACCGATTCCGTCGATCCGAAAAGCTGAAACGCCCGCATGATACAGCTTTTTCAACAGGTCAAAAGCATTCAATTCTTTGGAATTAAAAATAAAGTTGCGATGATTCAAATCCTCTAAAACCGGAAACGCGTAATTTTTGGAATCCTTTAAAAGATATCTCAAAAGAGGGACAGTAGAATCGCCGGCACGCCGGTCAATCGAAAAACTTTCAGGAGATTCGGAAAGGAGCGAATGCAGAAGCGGATGTTCCGTCACCATCAGCTGCTGGCGTCCATGAACCTGACATTCAAAAACAGGAAGTTTTGCCGATGCCGTCTGAGGGTTATAAGCACCAGCCGGCGCCGTCTGAGAGCCACAAACACCGGCCGGCGCTACCGGAGAGCCATAAACACCGGTCAATGCATTGATATTTGAAATGGAAAGCTCCGGTGACAAAGAAACGGCAGCCGCACCGGAATTGAAAAGCAGGCGCGCAGCTTCGGAATTGAAAACATTAACGGGAAAATCGGTAACGATCCGGAAATGTTTATCAAAGCGGGGGTCGGACCGGATGAATTCAAAGACTCCGAGATTCGAGGCTAAAATCCCCGTGAGCCCGAAATGTTTTAAATTTGAAAATACAGCTTCCAGCTTTTTAAAATCCTCTTCTTTTGTCACAAACGGCGTTTTATAGAAAATTTTCCCCTTCTCGGAATCCGTCAGCGCCGAAACGGCATTTTCCAAATCATTTGCCGATATGCCGTATTCTTCTCCGGTGACCGGATCTTTAAAGAGGTCGCCGCCGATGTAAATGCGATCGGCTCCGGCATTTAGGGCAGTTTTTAACTCATGTATCGAATAAACACAAACCGCTAAGACCGGATAATTTGAATTGAAACCGGAAAGCTTTTTCGAGACCGGTAAACCGCACGGTTGTGTTTGTCCGGCCGGCAAAATCGGCTGTCTTCGCTTGCTTAAAATGATTTCATTTAAAAGCGCTTGCAGAGCAATGTTTCGAACATTTTTAAATTCCCCGACCGGAATGAAACACGCTCCCTCCATTTCAACATTTGCCGACCGAATATGAAAAACGGGATGGCCGGCCCGAATCAGCAAATCCTCTGCCTGCTCTTTTGACATCGGATTTTTTTGGGCGGGCTCAATGATGTATTCCGAGCGAACAGTAACACTGTATCCGTTTGTGTCCGCCGCGGAAATGATAATCGGAGAGCCGGGACAAAGAGCGCATTCAAAGGAAATCATGGTATTCAAAGAATCAACCGGCGACATTTTTTCAATCAATTCCGAAACCGGGAAAGAATCGGCGGAAGAATAAGAAGCTGTGTCGGAATCTGTGCCGGAAGTGAGAAGCAGATAACGGCCTAAATCCATATCCAGTGTTCCGGCGATATCTGAAATGTCTTTTTCGATGTCTTCCGAATCCGTCACCGGCAGTTTTTTGGACAAGCTCTTTTGAAGCTCAAAATCAGATGTTTTGTAAACGAAATCGCCGGCAAATGGTGGTGAAACTGAATTTTTGTCAAATAAAACCGGCGCGGGAATGTCAACGGTTTCTCCGGCGGCGGCTTTACTGCAAATCCGGCGGCCCGAATACATCTTTCTGACAATGAAACCCTGCCGCGGGTCTTCGGCGGAATTCATGTTTTTTCCGATGTCACCGATGGAAATGCCGTCATGCGCGGATAAATCGGCCGTCAATAAAACGCTGATTTGAGCATTCCGCCGGTCAACGGCCGTAATTTTCCCAATCAGAAGACCTCTATTGTACGGCAGTTTCCGGCTCATCAAATCGTTTTCAGGATTTTTCAGGAAATAACCGTCAGTGAAATCGCGGTTGAAAAGTTTTTTAAGAATTTCCCGCTCTTCGGGCATCGGTTGATTATCCCTTGATTGATTATCCCTTGATTGGTAATCCCTTGATTGATTATCCCTTGATTGATAATCCTTCGAATGTTCCTCTTTTTTATCATTTCCGCGGTTTGAAACGATGCGGTCGATCAGACTTCTGTAAACTGAAACAACACCGGCCACATAGTCCGGTTTTTTCATCCGCCCTTCAATTTTAAAAGAGTCAACGCCTGCCGAAATTAATTTTTCCAACTCCTCCGACGCGTTCAAATCTTTCGGACTCAGCAGATATTGTCCTTCTGTGCGGACGGGGCGGCCGCTTATCAGCAGTTCATATCTCTTCCGGCACGGCTGCGCGCACTTTCCGCGATTGCCGCTTCGGGAACCGACTAAACCGCTGAACAAACACTGGCCCGAATAACAAATGCAAAGGGCGCCGTGAATAAATGTTTCAATTTCGACACCGGCTTCCTTGATCATTTTCAGCTCGGCGATTGAATTCTCACGGGCGGGGACGATGCGAAAGACGCCGTTTTTCTTCAAAAAAGAAGCGTGATATGAATTGTGGACTGTCATTTGCGTGCTGGCATGAACCGGAAATCCCGGATATTTCCGAGTCAGGAGGTTCAGAAGACCGATGTCTTGAACAATGACGCCGTCAATCCCCAAAACGTACAGCGCGTCAAACAGAACAAGAACCTCATCCAACTCATCATCCCGATAAAGCGTATTGAGAGTGACGTAAATCTTTTTCCCGAAAATATGCGCATAATCTGTTCCGATTGCCAATTCGATGTCAGAGAAATTGCCGGCATAAGCTCTTGCGCTGAAACGGGACGCGCCCATGTAAACGGCGTCTGCGCCGCATTGAATGCCTGCCAGCAAAGAGGCAAGCATGCCGGCCGGCGCCAGCAGCTCAGGCGCCTGAAGCTCTGAAGAGCCGGCGGAATGAACAGTATGTTTTGAAGAAGACAAAAGATTTCACCCGATTTTAGAATGAAAAGGAATTTCTCATAATTAACTTTGGCCTAATTAACTTTGGCCTAAATCCGAAATCACAAAAAATTGAGACAGGAGCCGAAAAGGGGAAGAGAGTAATTTTTATTTTAAGAAGGGAGTAATTTTTTATTTCTGAGAAAGAACAAATTTGAATTACTTGTTCTCGCGGATAATATTAAAAACGCGGGCCACGGCGTCCAATAATTCGTCGTCATCCGATTCGGCCGCGTTTCGGAGAATCTTTGTCGGGTCCGCCAAAATCTGATTCGCGATACTGTGCGTCAGGTTTTCCAGAATCGTTTCTTCGAATTCGCCAATCGTGTGTTTCACGCGAAACTTATTCACCGCTTTCATTTTTTCTTCTTCGCGGATATCGTAAACATTGCGGTAAAGCGCGGCGATGATATCATCCGCTTTCTGACGCTTATACTGCTTGCCGAGCAGAATCCGTTCCTCTTTAATGATTTCCATAACTTTCTTGGCTTCTTCATTGCGCATTTTAAGAGTCTTTTCACTGACAACGCGCAGATTATCAATGTTGCAGAGCGTCACGCCGCCCAATTCGCTAATTGTTTCTTCAATGTCTCGCGGATTGGCGATATCTACCATAAAAAGCGGTTTGCCGTTTCTGAACGGTAAAGAATCTTCAACCGTTTTTCTGGAAATCACATAGTGCGGCGCGCCCGTGGCGCTGATAACGACATCCGCCGTCCTCAAATAGTTCGGGAAATCATCAAAAAGAATCGCTTCGCCGCCGAGCTCATAAGCCAGTTCCTTCGCTTTTGTGTAAGTCCGGTTGGAAATGTAAATGCCTTCCAAATTCTTGTCCGCAAGCGCCCGCGCGACCAAAACGCCGATTTCGCCGACACCGACAACCATAATGGACTTGCCGTCCAGCCCGCCGAGACAGTCTTCGGCCAGTTCGACCGCGGCCGAGCCGATGGAAACAGACCCTTCGTTGATATGCGTTTCTGTCCGCGCGCGTTTGCCGACCTGAATCGCTTTTGTAAAAGCGGCATCCAAGACGCGGCCGATGGTCTTCTTTTTGACCGCCAGATTGTAAGCGTCGCGGATCTGGCCCAAAATCTGGTCTTCGCCCATAATCATGGATTCAAGACCGCAGGACAGCCGCAGAAGGTGGTTCAGCGACTCGTCATGATTATGAAAATCGACAATACGGGATTCAACGCCGATTTCTTTAGAAAAATTGAATAAAACGCTGCTGCCCTTTTCGGAAACAACATAAATTTCGGCGCGATTGCACGTTTTTAAAATGATACACTCATCAACCGCTTCACTCTCATAGAGCTTTTCCAAAAGCTCTTCCGTTGCCAGCGGCCACGCGCACTCCATTTCCGCGACCGTTGCTTTTTTGTGAGAGATCACCATGCTTGAAATTTCGTTCATTAAATCACCGGCACCGAAAATCTCGTATGATTTTCGGCAAACGGACGTAATACAGTCACCCGTCCATATGAACGTTTCCGAAAGAAAAGGCGCAAAGAAATAAAAAACTTATGAATCGGAAACTTTTGCCTACGCCTTGCTTTTCGCTTTTTCAAAATCCGACGCCAGCAAATTCCAGATTTCATCATCATTCATGATTTCCCAAAGAATATCCTGCCGCCTCTTTTGTTCGGAAATTGCCGTTTTCAGATATTCGCGCATTTCGCTTTGAAGTTCGATCATTTTTTCAAAATTGTCATCAATGACGGATTCGATTTTCATGCGGGCGTATTTCGTCACCGCCGGACTCTCGCCGCCGGAAGAAACCGCAATCAAAAGTCCGCCGCGTTCAACAAATGACGGAATGATGACTTCGCCCGCTCTTTCCGTGTCGTTAATCAAAACGCCGGCCGTTTTGGCCATTGAGATGATTTTTCGGTTGATTTCGCCGTTTGACGTGGCCGCGATTGCCAAAAACGCATCAGAGAGACAATCAAAGATTTCACCGTCGGTCAATTTGGAAATATCTTTCCGGATGAAAAGAATCGAATTGTTTTCTTCCATTTTCCGAAGGTCGGGCGTCAGGCTTGAACTGACAACCGTCACCAACGCCTTTTCAGCAAAACGTTTCGCTTTGCGTTCGCCGACAGCGCCGCCGCCGAAAATGACGACATTTTTATCCGTAAAATCAATTAAAAGCGGTAAATACGGATTTTCATCCTCATTTTTTGGAGATACGGACTCTCTTTCCATCATCGATTCCTCTTTAAATTCAAATTTAAATTCAAATACGAACGCCTTTCTTTTTAAGTTCGCGTTCACTGAAGACTAATTTATAATCCGCAGCGCCGACAGCCTCTGAGATTTTTTCGGCCGCGGCCCGGCATTCCTCCTGCGAACGGCCGTGAATCATTGTGTACATATTGTACGGCCAATCCGCAGACGGCGGGCGTTCATAGCAGTGACTGACCTCATCAAACGAAGCCATCTTCCGGCCGACTTCCTCCACTCTGTCCCTTGATATGTCCCAAACACCCATGGCATTTGCGGTAAATCCGAGAGCGATATGAGCGATGGACGCGCCGAACCGGCGGACCATTTTGTTTTCGATCAAATCTTTCAGACGGGCGACCACTTCCTCTTCGGAAACGCCGAGTTCTTCGGCGCACTTCTCAAAAGGCGAATGCTCAAACTCAATGCCGTCTTGGATCAAACGAATCAGCTTCTCGTCCGCTTCATCAACAAGATGCCACGCCGCGTTTGCGTTTGCGTTTTCCTTTTCCCGATTTTCAGACATGGAAATTCACCTGTATTTTGAATTGGTTAATTGTCGGCAAATTCAGCATAGGACAACTCAACTCCGTTTGTATTTCGGATAAAATCCGGTCCAGCCGTTCCTGCGTCGGCGCGGAAACCGTGAACCAAATATTATAATCTTCATTCCGAAGATAATTGTGAGAGACTTCGGCATATTTGTTAATGACCCAGGACGCCTCATCAATTTGACTTTTCGGTACTTTTACGGCAGCCAGCGTATTGGTGCCGCCGATGCCGCGCGTATTGATGATAGGGCCGATGCGCCGGATAATGCCTTCATTTTTCAGGCGGGTCAATTTGGAAATAACCACTTCTTCGGTCGTTCCGATTGCCGCCGCAATTTCCTCAAAAGGATGTTTGGAAACCGGAAAACGCAGCTGAATCAGATTGATCAGTTGCCTGTCAATGTTGTCCAACTCAACAGATTTGACCTCCGCCTGTTTGAACTCGGTGGGTTTGAATTCGGCGGGTTTGAATTCGGCGGGTTTGACCTCCGCCTGTTTGAATTCAGCCGGTTTGTTTTTCATTTCGGTCATTTTCAATACCCCGCCGGATAATAGGAACAAAGCGGCTCTTCTTCCATGTAATCGCCTGTCTCCGAGTAAGCGCGCGCGCGGCAGCCGCCGCAGACTGTCTTGTACTCACAGGCGCCGCATTTGTTTTTATACGCCGCGTAATTGCGCAAGTCGTTGAAGACTTTGGCGTTCTCCCAGATGCTTTTAAAAGATTGATTCCGGACATTTCCGGCGGATACCGGCAGATAGCCGCAGGGGTTGACTTCGCCGATGCTTGAAATGAAACCGAATGAAATACCCCCGAGACATCCTTTGGTCATCGCGTCAAGGCCGTGTGTCTGCGGTGTGATTTCAATCCCTTCCCGTTTAGCATGCTGGCGCATGATCCTGAAATAATGGGGCGCGCAGGTCGGACGGATTTGAAGGTCGGTTTTTTTGGACAAATCATAAAGCCATTCCAAAGCGATTTCATATTCTTCGGGTTCGATTTCAAATTCAGACAATTCCGCGCCGCGGCCGGTCGGAACGAGGAAAAAGAAATGGTGAGCAACGGCTCCGACTTCTTTGGCAAAATTGTGAACATCCTCCATTTCATGAACATTGAAACGGGAAATGGTCGTATTGATTTGGAATTCCACGCCGGCCTTTTTCAAATTCTCAATGCCTTTCATGGAACCGGCAAAGCAGCCGGGAATCATCCGAAACGCGTCATGTGTTTGCTCGCGCCCGTCCAGACTGACGCTGACGCGCTGTATTCCGGCTTCTTTGATTTTATGAGCAACTTCTTCCGTTACCGGAACACCGTTTGTTGCCAGCGTCATCCGAAAGCCCAAATCCGTTCCGTACCGGGCGATTTCAAAAATATCTTTGCGCATCAGCGGCTCGCCGCCGCTTAAAATGATAATCGGCGTGCCGGTTTCACGGATTTGTTCCAGCAGTTTTTTAGCTTCTTCCGTTGTCAGTTCCCCGTCGGCCGAAGCGGCCGTAGAAGAACCGCGGCAATGTTTGCATTTTAAATTACAGGCTGCCGTTGTTTCCCACGCTAAGATCCTCGGCGGACGAACCCCGCCGACCGATTCCCGCATTGTGCCGGGATGACCGCGCGGATATTTGCCTGATTCTGAATTCATTTTTTTCCCCTCGTTTTTGCATCTGATTTGTTTGTTTTTAAGGTTTTTAATTAAGTTTTTATTAAGTTTTTAATTAAGTTTTTAATTAAGTTTTTAATTAAGTTTTTAATTAAGTTTTTAATCCTCACATCCGCATCGAATGTGATAATGAACGCAATGCCTCATTTCTCATGAGATGGTCTAATATAACGATTGCCGCCATTGCTTCTCCGACAGGAACAAAGCGCGGCGCAATCACCGGATCATGGCGGCCGGAAATATTAATTTTAGCCGTTTTTCCGTTCGCTAAATCCACAGTTTCCTGTGTCACCGAAACGGATGGCGTCGGTTTGATTGCCGCGCGGAACCGGATCATGTTTCCGGTCGAAATGCCTCCCAAAATACCGCCGGCATGATTTGTTTTTGTCATGACTTTGCCGTCTTTGATTTCAAAGGCGTCGTTAAATTCGCTGCCGGATTTTTCAGCCGCTTCAAATCCGCCGCCGATTTCAAATCCTTTTACGGCGCCGATGCTCATGATCGCTTTTGCCAAATCAGCGTCCAGTTTATCAAAAACGGGCTCGCCGAGTCCCGCGGGGACGCCGCGGATCAAACCTTCAACAATACCGCCGACAGAATCGCCTTTTTCGCGGGCGGCCAAAACTTCCGCTTCCATCAGGACAGCCGCTGCCAAATCCGCGCAGCGAACGCTGTTTTTTTCAATGTTTTCCGAAATGCCTTCAAACGGCAAATCGTTCAGGACACCGGGACTTGCTTTGACGCCGCCGATTTGCGTTGTATGGCAGACGATATCAATCCCAAAGCCGGAAAGAATTTTTTTGGCAACGGCGCCGGCCGCCACCCGTCCGACGGTTTCGCGGCCGGAACTACGTCCGCCGCCGCGGTGGTCCCGGATGCCGTATTTTTGTTAATAGCCGAAATCGGCGTGGCCGGGGCGGGGCATATCGCGCAGAGCGTCATAGGCGGAAGGATCGCAATCGGCATTGTAAATCGCCAGACAGATTGGCGTGCCTGTTGTTTTGCCTTCAAAGACGCCGGATAAAATCAGAGCGGTGTCCGGTTCATTGCGGGTCGTTGAGACGGCGCTTTGGCCGGGGCGGCGGCGGTCCAATTCTTTTTGAATGTCTGCGGCGGACAAAGAAACACCGGGCAAAACACCGTCTATCACTGCGCCGACGGCCGTGCCGTGGGATTCACCCCAGGTCGTCACCCTGAAAACCTCTCCGAACGTGTTTCCTGCCATATTTTCGCTCCGAATGTATGAAATGATATGAAGAATGGTATGATGAATAATATAAAGAATACCTGTAATTATTTGCCCGCTTTAAGGTATAAATTCTCTTCGTCATACGCGAAAGCGGAATTTCCTGTTTTTTGAGTAAAATAGAATGACTAAATATGTTGTCTTATAGATATAATTTTTCAAGGGTCACGGCACGAAGACCAAGTCTGTATATCAGACCTTCAAATAATATTCACGCAATCGGAGAATAAATATACGGAAGGCTGAGAGGGTTTTTTTGGTAATATGATTGTTTTATGGGAGATTTTGGTTATTTTTTGGATTTTAATATATAAAGTTTTTGAAAAAAGCAGGTTCTCAAAATATTTTAATCATGTATAAATAAAGGAAGACTGCGGTTAAAATTCCATAGCTGGAAGCAGTTTATTATGTCGGCGGGAATTTGAAATCCCGCATTTTCGGTCTGTTTTTGCTATGACCCAAAACAAATTTGAAATGTTGGAAAAAGGAAAGACTTCACAAAAAAATTGTGCATTTTCTAAAATTGTCACATAAAAGAGGAGAAATATGAGTGGCGACAACCTGATTATCAATGATGAAAATCAAATAATCTATGGTCAAATAAAAGAAATTTTGACTGTGGCGAGGGCAAAAGCCTATTCCGCCGTAAATTTTGCCATGGTTGAGGCATATTGGCTTATTGGAAAACAAATCGTTGAAGCACAAGCAGGCAGCGAACGAGCTGAATATGGGACGCGATTACTCAAATATCTTTCCGAACAACTGATGCGCGATTTCGGAAAAGGTTTCGAAGAAAGGGAATTGCGGAAAATCAGGCAGTTCTACCTGACTTTTCCAATTCGGGACGCACTGAGTCCCGAATTGAGTTGGACACACTATCGCCTTGTTTTAAGAGTAACCGAAACCAAAGCCCGGAATTTTTACATGGACGAGTGCATAAAATCCAATTGGAGTACCCGCCAACTTGAAAGGCAAATCAACACCCATTTTTATGAAAGATTGTTGTCAAGCCAAGATAAAGAAGCAGTTGCAGCGGAAATTCAAAAAACCGAGTCGCCTCCCGACCCGAAGGATTTCATCCGCAACCCCGTCGTTTTGGAATTTTTAGGCGTAACCCCCTCGTCAAATTTGTATGAAAAAGATTTGGAAACCGCGGTTATCAATCATTTGCAGGAGTTCCTTTTAGAAATGGGCAGGGGCTTTTCCTTTATCGCCCGCCAAAAGCGCATATCCTTTGATGGCAAAGATTTCTACATTGATTTGGTTTTCTACCACTATATTTTGAAATGCTTCGTGCTTATCGACTTGAAAATGGGCGATTTAACGCATCAAGATTTAGGGCAGATTCAGATGTATGTCAATTATTACACCCGCGAAATGATGAATGAAGGGGACAATCCTCCCATCGGTGTCATCCTTTGCACCGACAAAAACGAGGCGGTAGTTCGTTATACCCTTCCTAAAGACAACGATCAGATTTTCGCTTCAGAATATACATTTTATTTGCCTACCGAACAGGAATTGAAAAATGAAATTTACGCGGCGATCGGCGAAAAAAGGATTTTTCGGAAAAGTGGCAAAGGCGATGAAAAAATGATTTAATGCAATAGGGGTTTATGTTCAATATTTTCTGTAACGTTTCTGCAATGTTTTTGGTACATATTTATGGGCTTTTAATCTTTATTTGAAGGGATGTGCTGAAGTATAAGGAATGGGAATTTATATCAAAAAATCCTAAATTCTTAAAAAAAATTCTCTATTCTTATCGCCCTTTTTCAAAAAGTTTTCAAAAAACGGACAATCAAAAACAAAAAGGATACTATGAACCTGATTCAAATTTATAACGAAAAATGCAGTATGTGCGGCCGGTGTGCGGATGTCTGCCCGAGCTATGACAGCGCAGATATTATCCCCTCGCTCTGCCGTTATATTGAATCCGGAGGCAAAACAGAAGAAGGCAGCCCCTTGGAGTATGACATTCGTTTGTGTTACACCTGCAATGTCTGCACCCTTGCCTGCCCCAAAGACTTGGGTATCCGAAAGCTCATTTCCGCGGCCCGCGAGAAAAGAACGCAAATCAACGGCCCGACGGAAGAACAGGGACTTGTCGACCCGTTTTCTGACAACAACCTTTACAAAAAAATCGGCGAATGGGAACATCCGGTCCGATTCAAAAACGAAGGCAAAAAAAGCGAAGTTGTTTATTTTCCCGGCTGCGCCGCTTCTTGCATGAATAAAGTCATCGGCAAATCGACCGTTAAAGTTCTGGAAGCCGCGGGCGTGGATTATTCCGTCATGAGCGGCATTGATTACTGTTGCGGCTCGGTATCGGCGGGAGCCGGAAATACCGGACCCCTTGAAAAACTCGGGCAGAAAAATATCGATGAAATCAATGCCCGCGGTTCGAAAATTTTAATTACGACGTGTCCCGGATGCTACCGCGCGTTCAAATTGCTGTACCCGCAAAAATTTGAAAATATCCGTTTTGAAGTCCTGCAAATTTCCGAATACTTCGCCCGGCTGCTGGCGGAAGGAAAACTGAATTTTAAAAGAGACATGGGAGAATATACAGGCGCCGGCGGTCAATTGAAATTATTCTATCAGGACCCCTGCCATTTGACACGCGCGCTTGGAATTTACGAAGACCCGCGCCGCGTTGTCGCGGCCATCCCCGGAACGGAATTGGTCAACCCCTCCCCGGAAGGCTCGATTTGCTGCGGATTCGGCGGCGGTGTCCGAACCACCTTTCCGGAAAAATCAATCCGGCGGGCGGAAGAAGTTCACGAATATGCAAAAAGCATGGGCAGCGATGTGATTATCACGAATTGCGGCGGCTGCATGAAAAATTTAATCGAAGGCGGTTATATGTCAAAGAAAGACCACCTCCCCGTTTATGATTTAGCTGAATTCGTCTCCATCGCCTGCGGCGGCGACCCGACCGAAAGGGATGACATGAAACTGATTTACCTCTCAAACAAGGCGCTGCGGGAATGCCTGACAAAATATGATTATGAACCGTTTAAAGATTTAGCTCCTGTTTACGACCCCGATTTGAAATGATAAAGTTTTAATAAAGAAGAATGATTAAGACCATCATTTCAAACCAATTTTTCAAATTAAATCAATTAAAGGAATAATATGACAGAGATTACCCACTGGGCAGATGTCATCGCGGAAGAAGCGATGGCAAAGAATCAGAAGAATCTGATTTCAACCGGCATTACGCCTTCCGGTCACATCCATATCGGAAACATGAGAGAAGTGCTGACCGCGGACGCGGTTTACTGCGCCATGAAAAACAAAGGCGAAGACCCCGAATTTTATTATATCGCCGATAACTATGACCCCCTTCGCAAAGTTTATCCTTTTTTGAAAGAGGAAGAATACGCGCAGCATGTCGGAAAACCGATTTCTGAAATTCCTTGCCCCTGCGGTCACCACAAGAGCTATGCCGATCACTTTTTGGATCCTTTTATCGCCGCAATGGAAGCGTTGGGCATCCGCCCGAAGATTTTGAAAACGGACGAGCTCTACAAAGAAGGGAAATTCGTCGGCGCGATTCAAGCGGCGCTGAAAAAACGCGATGAAATCGCGAAGATTTTGGAAGACGTTTCCGGCAAGGAAGTCACGGAAGATTGGAGCCCGTTTAATCCGATCTGCGAAGGCTGCAAGCGCATCAACAGCGCCAGAGTCACCGGCTTTGACGAAGCGGAAGAAACCGTCAGCTACACCTGCCCCGCTTGCGGCACATCCGGCAAGGTGTCCATGACCGGCGGCGGCAAGCTGTCTTGGCGTGTGGAATGGCCGGCCAAGTGGAAAATTTTCGGCGTCACCGCCGAGCCGTTCGGTAAAGACCACGCGTCAAGCGGCGGTTCATATGACTCGGGCATCCGCATTTCCCGCGAAGTTTTCCAAACGGAGCCGCCTTTGCCGATCATTTATGAATGGATCATGCTCGGCGAAAAGGGGGCCATGTCCTCCTCCTCAGGCGTCGTTGTGTCTATTTCCGAGATGCTTGACGTTGTCCCTCCCGAAGCGCTTCGCTTCTTAATTATGAAGACACGGCCGGAAAAGCACATCAAATTCGACCCGGGACAGCCGCTTTTAAATCTCGTTGACGAATACGAGCGTTTGCGCGACAAAGAGGACCCGACGGCGTTTGAAGAAAGAATTGTTGCTCTGTCGCAGTCCAAAAACGTGAAACAATCCAAGATTCCGTTTAAGCAGATGGTGACGATTTATCAGGTTGCCGGCGGCGATTTGGATAAAATCGACGCTATTGCCAAGCGTTCGGGTTTTGAAGAAAATCCGGAAATGATTAACCAAATGGCGCGTCACGTCGGCCTTTGGCTGGAGACATATGCGCCGCCCTTTGCCAAATTCGGCATCAAAGAGAGCGTCCCCGTTCAAACCGCGTCCCTGACCGACACGCAGCGCGCATTTTTGAACGCTTTTGCGGACTGTTTGGAAGCGGCAGAGACGGAATTAGGGCCGGAAGACATTCAGCGCATTGTTTATGAAACGAAGGAACTCGGATCGGACATTGCCGGAAAAATGGTTCAATATGCCGGCGGCGCGCTTCCTCCCGAAGAAATCGATACGAAGAATTTCTTCATTGCCATTTACACCGCCCTTTTGGGACAGCCGTCCGGCCCGAAAGCCGGTTGGTTCCTGACATCGTTTGATATTGACTTTTTAGTTCTGAGATTCAGAGAAGCGGCGGCATACAGGCCGTGATTGTTTTTTGGGAAGGAACGAAAAAGGAATTCACGTATAAAAGATATCAAGGGAAAAATATGGCACTCGACCCGCAAGACTTGGAAATTATCGAAAAGTACACGCTTCAAAACGCCGTGAAATATGAAGCGGTCCCGCAGGAAAAAGCGGTTCTCGGAAAAGTAATGGGCATTGCGCCGCATTTGAGAAACCGTGTTTTAGAAGTGACGGAAGCCATCAGAGAAATTACCGGCAGTTTAAATAAAACCACGCCGGAAGAGTGGCGCCAAAAGTTGGGTGAAACCGCGCCCGACCTTTTGGAAGAAATCTCCGCGAAACGGGAACCGGAAAAAGGCCTCAAAGAACTTCCGAATGCCGAGAAAGGAAAAGTGATCATGCGGTTTGCGCCCAACCCGAACGGCCCGCCGACAGTCGGCAGCTCCCGCGGTATGATTGTCAATTCCGAATATGTCAAAATGTATGGCGGTCAATTTGTTTTAAGATTTGATGACACGGACCCGGACCAGAAGCGCCCGATGCTTGAGGCTTATGATTGGTACGTTGATGATTTCAAATGGCTCGGCGTCACGCCCGATTTGACTGTCAAAGCCTCCGACCGCTTTGACGCTTATTATGAAATCGCCGAGAAATTGATCGACATGGGACACGCTTATGTCTGTTTCTGCGACGGCGAGACTTTCAAGAGCTTAAAGGATGAAAAACAGGCTTGTCCGCACCGTGGCGCAGCGTGCGAAGAAAATATGAAGCATTGGAAAAAGATGCTTGCCGGCGGTTATGAAGAGCGCGAAGCGGTTCTTCGAATTAAAACCGATATCCGGCACAAGGACCCCGCTTTGAGGGATTGGGGCGCTTTTCGTATTTTAAAGAAAGAGCACCCGAGGCCGGAAATCGGTTCCAGATACATTGTTTGGCCGCTCTTGGATTTTGAGGGCGCGGTGGAAGACTATCTGCTCAAAACAACACACATTATCCGCGGCAAAGACCTGCAAGACAGCGGCAAACGCCAGAAGTATATCTATGATTACCTCGGCTGGACTTATCCGGTGACGCTTCATTGGGGGCGTGTCAGTATTGAAGAGTTCGGCAAGCTCAGCACCAGCGGTATCCGCCGCGACATTGAGGCCGGCGTTTATACGGGCTGGGACGACCCCCGCCTGCCGACGATTAGGGCTCTTCGCCGCCGCGGCATTCAGCCGGAAGCTTTGAAAAAATTTATGATTGAAATGGGCATCGGTGAAACAGATGTCAGCATGAGTATGGAATCCCTTTATGCCGAAAACCGCAAATTCGTTGACCCTCTCGCGCACCGGATGTTTTTTGCGGCAAATCCCGTTGAACTTTCCATTGACGGCTATGAAGGCGGCATTGTTAAAGCGCCGCTTCACCCCGGACAATCCGAAATGCGGGAAATCAAAACCGGCAGCACGGTTGTTGTGACATCGGAAGACGCTTTCGCTTTGCAAGAAGGCTCAAAAATCCGCTTGAAAGACCTCGGCAATGTCGAAATCACCTCATTGTCGCCGCTGAAAGCGAAATATATTGACAATTCCATGGACACCGTCAAAAAGGAAAAGATGAAAATCATCCACTGGGCCCCCGCGGATGGCGTCAAAGTCACCGTTTTCGGACCCCAAGGCCATTATTACGGCATCGGAGAACATCAGATTACAAAAGAGCAGGATAAAGTCGTTCAGTTTGAACGCTTCGGTTTCTGCCGCATTGACGCCGTGAACGGCGATGAAGTGACAGCTTACTTTGCTCACAAATAAAACCGATAAGCGACGGCCGACAAGCGAAAACAAATGAGCAAAAATGAATCGGAACCAAAAAAGGCACAATTAAAAACAATAAAAACATTTGGAATCCATTCAATTTTATCATTTAAATCATCACAATTCATTATTCATTCAAATCATTCCATCACAATTCATTATTTATTCAGGAGAAATCGAAAATGAAGATTTTAGTCAGCGATTCCCTCTCGCAGGAGGGTTTGGCAATTTTAAAGGAAAGCGGTTTTGATGTTATTGTCGATACCGGCCTTTCCGAAGACCAACTTGTTGAAAAAATCAAAGGCATCGACGCGCTCGTCATCCGCAGCGGAACACAGGTCACCGCCAGTGTCATCGAAGCCGCCGACCGGCTGAAAATTATTGGCCGCGCCGGTGTCGGCGTTGATAATGTCGATACGGAAGCCGCGACCAAAAAAGGTATTATTGTTTCCAATACGCCCGACGGCAACACGCTGTCCGCTGCCGAACACACCTGTGCCATGATGATGGCGATGGCCAGAAACATCCCGCAGGCTTGCGCTTCCCTCCGTTCCGACAAATGGGAACGCAATAAATTTATGGGCGTTGAACTCAGCGGCAAGGTTTTGGGCGTTGTCGGTCTCGGCCGCATCGGCGCGGAGGTCGCTAAACGCGCTCAAGCCTTTAATATGACCATCCTCGGCTACGACCCGTTCGTTTCCGAAGAGCGCGCCAAATCCATGGGTATTACGTTAACGACTGTGGAAGATATTTGCCGAAAGGCCGATTTCATCACCGTTCACACGCCGCTCACGAAAGAGACAAAACACATTATCAATGCAGATATGTTCAGCGTCATGAAGCCGACCGCCCGCATTATTAACTGTGCCCGCGGCGGAATCATTCATGAAGGAGATTTGTTTGAAGCCGTGAACAGCGGAAAAATCGCGGGCGCCGCAATTGACGTGTTCGTTGAAGAACCGCCGACCGGCTCGGACTTACTCAAATCCGATAAAATCATCGTCACGCCCCACCTCGGCGCGTCGACCGTTGAAGCTCAAGTCAATGTGGCGATCGATATTGCTTATGAAGTCATCCGCGTCTTAAACGGCGAAGGCGCAAAAAGCGCGGTCAACATTCCGGCCGTCCGCCCCGAATTGATGGAAATCATTTCTCCTTATGTCAAACTGGCGGAAGTTTCCGGCAAAATCGCGGCCACGCTTATCGGCACAAGCTATGACAAAATAGAACAGGCTTACTACGGTGAAATCGCCGGCAAAGATGTCAGAACCGTGACCCTTGCCGCCATTAAAGGCGCGCTTCAGGTTGCTGTCGGCCCCGGCGTCAACTATGTCAACGCCCCCGGCCTTGCCAAATCCCGCGGCGTTGAGGTGAGCGAAAAGAAATCCGACACCAGTGATGAGTACGCTTCCGTTCTCACAGTCACCGTTTCCGGCGGCGGCAAATCCGTCTCTGTGATGGGAACGGCGGTCGGCAACGATATTAAAATCATCCAAATCGACAAGAGCCGTGTTGATGTTTACCCGTCCGCCCACATGATTTTTGCCGACCACATCAACAAACCCAATGTGATCGGCCCGTGCTGCCAAATCCTCGGCGAAAACAACATCAACATCTCCGGTATGCAAGTCGGTTACGTGAAAATCGGTGACCCGACAATCATGGTCATCAGCGTGGACAGCGATGTTCCGGAAGCCGTTTTAAAAAGACTGACCACCGTTGACGGCGTTTTAAGCGCCAAGATTGTGGCGATTTAATTTCTTTTTGATTTTATTTATTGAATTTTTAATTTATCACATTTGCCGCATTCTAATGCGGCAATTTCTTTTTGTTCGGCTAAAAAGACAAAAAAAACCAAAATCAATGACTATGTTAAATCCGAATGAAAGTGCCTGAATGAAAAACGAGTTGGAGGGTGAGGGGCCATTCCACATCCTCCTCCTCAGAAATAGACTTTGTACGAAAAATCTGATTAATTAAGTTCTTTTCGTACAACCACTCTTCGGGCATATCTTATATAATAAAGTACATAGGAATTAACGAAATGCTCATTTCAAAAATTCAGCAATCTCTTTATCCTGATAATAGTTAATCATCTCTAAATAACTCATCCCAACTGCAATTTCAGGATTATACAACATCTTTAATGCCAATGTATCTATACCTGACGCACCGAAAACTGGCTCACTATCTCGATTCAGAATGCTTGTATTGTCATAAACATGGCCATAAAATCCAACCATATGAAAAATTTCATGTAAAAGGA
>Ga0123353_10001820_pt1 | contig 26249 bp, 3 predicted proteins | sample TergutLab28metaG_3_FD_92763 | JGI IMG/M metagenome (GOLD analysis project Ga0123353, IMG submission 92763) | Labiotermes labralis P3 segment gut microbial communities from Petit-Saut dam, French Guiana - Lab288 P3 | ecosystem: Host-associated > Arthropoda: Insects > Digestive system > Gut ...
ACCCACATCCCACCTCCTGGAGATCCATCCTAATATTATCCACCCATCTACGCCTAGGTCTCCCCAGTGGTCTCCTTCCCTCCGGTTTCCCCACCAAGACCCTATACACCCCCCCTCTCCTCAACCATACGCGCCACATGCCCTGCCCATCTCATTCTTCTCGATTTTATCACCCGCAATTCTACATCTCTTTAATATGTATAAACATTATCGCTCATGCACAGCTGTGCACGAGTGATGAGGCTTTCTTAAGGGCCAAAGTTAACAGGACATAAAAATGTAATTATATTTTTGTCTGACATTTTTAAAATAGTAACTTATTATATGAAGTTTTACACTCTTTAAATACACACCACACTATAAAATTGCAAACCCCACTGTTGAGTGATAACATTACATGAACTTTTGTGTACGTGCAATTGTCATTTTGACATTTAAATTTGAAAGCATTTGAAGTGTTGTGTGAGTGTCTGTAGTACCAACACCACAGTAACTTTTCTAACACCCACGTTATCCAGCCAATGGAATACTTTACTGCTGCTTGTTGCTGATGGGTATGTGGGATGTTTAGATCGTGTGTCAGCTGCTGAGTTAGCTTATTGCTGAAAAGTAAAGGCAATGCACTTGTTAAGGTACCAATGAGGCGCGTTCGCGTGACAATTGTTGACGCAGAAAAGCAATACATCCAATCAGCTTTGGTTCGATTCCTAACCAGCACAATCAAATCATGCCAATAAGATACTGAACACAAACAAGGTGCTGTTCAAAGGGAAACGGGGCTTAAAACTGAAAACCAAGAACGACCTACCAGCAATAAAAGGACGAACGGCATATAACCCTACACCCTACACCGTGTGCATCTTCAAGTTGTGTACAGAGACAGATGCATTTTCACACGCTGCTAATAGAGAATGTCAGATGTGGCAACACATTAAAGACAGTCAGCCACTTTGTTATGTTATTTTTGATCTACAGGAGACACTGAATTGTGCAACATCACGGATTTGTCAAGTGCCTGTCCGACTTATCAGATTGATAAGCAGTACATAGTACAGGTAAACAGTTCAAGTGCAGTGTATAGTTCTTATATACAAAATTATTATAAAATATATAGCAGACTCAAGGCTTCTCTAACGTTTGCAGACTCTCAATTAATTCAATGAATATTGCAATATTTAGCAAAAATGTACGCAGCGGTCAGCTTAAAAGTAACTTGTAATTTAGCTGTTATACTACAGAGAATTAAGTGGGCCCGGTAGCTCAGTCGGTATAGCGACTGACTACGGGCTGGACGGTCCAGGATCGAATCCCGGTGGGGACGAGATTTTCCGCCCGTCCAGACCGGCCCTGGGCCCACCCAGCCTCCTGTAAAATGGGTACCGCGTCTTTCCCGGGGGTAAAGTGCGGCCGGGGCGTGCTGCTGAACACTCACCCCCTTCTAGTGCCGCGGTCGTGGAAGAGTAGAGCTACACCTTTACCCACCCTCTGGGCCACACCAGACCTGTAACGGGATCACTTTACCGTTACTACAGAGAATTAAAGTCCATAATATTTTTAGTCTGCTTTAAAACCATTAACTCTAAGAACACGTTAAGAAACACAGCAATGTGCTACTGATCTCACTAAATACTTTCACTCCGCGGTCTTTCTTAGACACGCAATTCATGACATTCCATGCCCTTACGGAACTGAAAAGTTTATACTCTTTCCAAAGCCAAATATTTAAGTTCATTCTAAGCCACGTGAATCCGATACAAACACCACGATTCTCATATTTCGACTTTAATATTATCTTCAAAAGCACGTCTACATCTTATTTCCTTTCACGCTTTCTAAGATAAATGTTTTATGCCCCATTGCAATTGTTTATATCTCAGTTCTCTTCAGCTTTCGTATGGCTGTTCCCTGGTCTTTGACACCATAAGTGGGAATTGTTATTGTAGCCAGGTTTTGTATACAGGACGAACCAAAAACCACTGTGCAGCTTAGCAAGAAGAATGCAGGCACTTTGCTGAAACTGGGCAAGTCCCACAAACCAAATTCTTCATGTAGCATACGTGACATCAATCACGCAGGCCCAACCTCTGCAAACCGCGCACTCTAGACCTTTTATGCCGTTCATTCATTCACTGGCACTTCTACTATAACGTTAAATCGCACTTCCCACCGGCAAATAGGAGTTACTTTCTCAGACTGTACTTTAGCAACACATTACCGCAACACTCACTTAGTGTGTACTAGCAGTAGTTGTTTCAATCTTGTTACTCTTTGACGTACTGTCTGGTGCACACGTATCCAGTGGGTCTGTCTTACTGACAACATCAGCATACAGTTCGTAGCCAACCGACTGCTGCCTGTCAACTGCTGCTGAATGTCGACTGTTTAGCGACTGGTTTTTGCTAGTGGTTAGCTTTGAACCAACAATTTGTTACATTAAATTCGCTAATTACATGCCGCCAATTCTTACTTTGAATTATAATAACATAAGCAAAAAAAAATCAGTACCACTACGAATTTGGAATTTATTTGCCATGGTGGGCTCTAGGTATTAACTTAAAAGAGTTACTTATATTGAGTCAGTATTTTGGGTGACGGTAAGTGTACACATGAATTTGTTATTTATATAACGATACGGCCAATAGTTCAGATAGTTTAATGTGGCATGGTTGGTAGATGAGTGGCGAATTAAATGTGGAAAAAAACTGTAATGGCTGTCATGGCCTATTTGGAAGCATACTGTAATATTTTCCACAACGACCTGAGGAAAATCACGAGTAGGCCTACCTCAGTCACGGCAGGCCGGCACCCACCCTAGTGAAGGTGAGACTCGTTAGAGTATGAACTGGAATGGGCAGTTACACATTTTAAGATGACGTGAATTATGAGAATTTTAGGTTTTTGCAGTCATTTATGCGAAGCCTCCTTTCCTGTGTGCTATCACGTCACATCACATCACTCAGCAGTCTGTTACTAATGTTTCTGACAAGTCAGTGGTCTTATGACACTTCACAACAGTATGAAAAACAGACATTTTTAACTCACTTGTTATAGGCTGTTCAGAGCCTAGGAACTAACAATTATCTACTACAACTAGTGAAAATGTAGGGGTTTTCTAAGGGAATTTATTTTTGAAAAGTACATTCTTCTGTGATGTGCTGTGTTACAGATTTACCAACATTCTGGAGAAAACTGCTGCCTGCATATTCTACTCTACAACTGCAGACAGCTAGTTCCCTCAAAATGCTTGTCAGTCTCCAGTAGATGACATGATGTCATGTGCTCAAAGATGGTAATTCTGACAGTTACTGTCGTGGAAAACTTGGATCTCATGAATTAATATTTATTCTGTATAATGTAAACTATATGTCATGTGTGTTGTCAAAATATGAAGTTACCATTGTGGCCTGCTCGTTCAGCTGATCTTGTGCATGTGGCCAGTATTTGCATGGAAGTATGAAAGACAAGACATGGCCAGTACAAGCAGTCAATGCACAGAGGATGAACTTGAAGACACCATCCAGCCTGCAGTCTTGGCAGTTTCTGAACAAGAAATTCAGTTTTTAATAGTTTTTTTTAGCAGGTGTCAATCATGGCTCTAAGTTGGAGGAAATTTCCATTACACACTTTAACATGACAGTTTATTGTACAGTACAGGTTCTTCATGTGGATTCCAAGAGCAGGTTCTGTTGTAAGTTGGTCATACTGTATGTGCATATGAGACAGGGTGATAACAGGAGACAGTCACAGGGGTGCACCCAAGGGGAGGGCTGCCAGGCTGCAGCCCCCCCCCCCCCAAGGCAAAATTTAATTTAAAAGACCTGGATATCTTAGACATAATAACAACATTTTACATGATTTACCCTTCAGCTGAAATCAATTACTGAATGACCAACACATTAGAAATTTGAAAAATAAAACAAGAAACTTACAATATCCTATATGAAATTTCAAAATTCCAAGATTAGTCTGTGATTTAAATTAGGTGACTGAGTCTTGGATCATGTAGTTTTATATATATATATATATATATACACACACACACATATATATGTGCAGATGCAAAAATTGTTAACTTACAGTTTACACTTCTGGCATAAATTTTATAACAATTTTTAAAATCAAATGGATCTTCAGGAAGTGGGTTGTGGGTGTATGGACTGGATTGAGCTGGCTCAGGATAGGGATAGGTAGCATGCACTTGTGAATGCAGTAATGAATCATCAGGTTCCATAAAATATGAGGAATTTCTTGACTAGCTGCAAACTGGTTAGCTTCTCAAGAAGGAACGTGTTGCATGGAGTGAGTGAGTAAGTAAGTAATTAACTGAGTAATTTTTTAAATGAAACATAATTTATATATGGCCTCAGATTCAGCCCCGACCCCTGCAATGAAAATTTCTGGGTGCACATATGGACAGTCATGTGTAGAGTATGTGTAATGAGACGTGGAAACTGTAGTGGCTGTAAGTGGTGAAGTACCAAAAAGCTCAAATTCGCACATACTGCCATAAACAGTACACACATTAACACTTTCACAATGGATTTAAATCCTGTTTGAACAGTTAACTGTGTGCATCATCAGTTCATCAGTTGCAGTCTGGGTACTGTAGCTGACTGTGCTGCATGTGTAGCCTGTCATATCACTATGCTTGTAAATTTTGATACCAAATTGCTTATGCTTTGTAGGTAGTGTATATAGTGTCTGAAAATTACCAGACTTTTGAATTTCACAATACCTTCACCAAAAACATTTACCAAACACACAAATCAACATGTCAAAACAGTTTTCTGAGCTACCACAGTCTGTCAGTTTTTATCAATCACATCAGTTGTGCTAGTATTGTCAGAGAAACCTGAGAAGCAAGTCCTGTGAATGCATCAACCATATTTCAATGTGTTACTGCAAAACTCTGTGTGGAATTGTTCCAGTGTAGTCCATTACCCCTTCAGACTGTTTCTTATTTCATGTCCCATTTGTACAGTTACAGCCAAGAATAGCAGCATGTCACATATTGTCATTTCAGGAAGGGGAAAGATGAGGATTGTCCTGTCTTGCTCAAGTCCAAGCATTGTCAGTAATGTAGGTTTGTTTGTTCCACCACTAGATGGAGGTAATGCCTGAGTAATATAAAATAGAGTGCTGGCTTTGTTGATGGGGGCTCCAGTCAATGGATGGAAAACAATGCGCCTTCCAAGTTGACATATCCAGTTGCAGACTCCACCAGCATGGGTACCAGGCTGTGGATCTTCTTCTACATTATTTTATTCTCCTTCACCCTGTTTTATATGTCACACAAGTTGCTGCTGCATCCATCACAACCACTGTCTAGGGCCAACTCTCCTTACAATTTCAGTACTGCAAAGCTTCCTTTTGTTAACCATGAATCAAGCAGGACAGTTGCTTCATATTACTGCTACATTCAACACAACAGTGAAAGCCTAAGTACACTTACAGAATTGAATGAAAGGTGCAACACAAAGACTGGAACACATTTGTTTGTGGGAGCACATATGGTTGTGAGAGTGTATAAGGGACAGGCAGAGAAACTAAAATAAATAAATAAATAAATAACAACATTGGACAAATTACTTACAGTACACTGTGGATGACCTTCATATGATACAAAATGCTGACTTCTATCAAAAGCTTGTAAGTTGGAAAAAATTCAGTATTTATTTCTCTCTAACAACCAACACCCTTTTATTACAGACCTTCAGACATAACATAAAATGTTGCATGCAGTAGCTGCAGTGCAACTGTTTCAATAAAATGCAGTGCTGCTACATAATTGTGACAGTAATTGCTGTATTGAAATTTATAAATTGATGTCACAAAAATTTACCTTTTTTTAAATGCTTTTCATAAACACTGAAGAATCTTCCCATGAGATATTTAATATAAAGAGTGATCTTGACTGTAGATGGGAAATGCTTCTAGACTTACACTCTTGGAATATGGTTTTGAAATTTATGCATTAGTAAGCAGCTATTAATGATTGGTATGAACACATCATACATAGTTGAAGGAAGTAGCACCAGTAATTCAGTATGGCTGCAGTGTTGTATCACCTCTACCTCATAAGTTTACACAGTGTCCATTACTGCATTATGTATGTATGTATGGCAGGGAACTGGAAGGCTTCAAAGTTGGATGCATTTAATGGTAAATAGCAGGTGAAATGATTTAAGGAAATCCGTGTGTTGGTTCAAACATTGGTGGCAAGAGGTTTGTATCATTGTGTGATAGCAACTTACTGTTGTGGTTCATGTCTTCTGTGATGCTATGCTCCTCTGATACATCAGAAACTCTTTACCATTCAACATGATACAACAACTCATAAGACTTGAATTTTTATCATATCCACCGTAAGGATACAAAATCTCACAGATTTTGGTTACCTCTAACTAAGTTACATAAACTAATAATCACAGCAGTTGTGTATCAATTACACTGCTTTTCTTTACCTTGAATAATGTAAAACACACAAGAAATTAAACACTCATAAAATGCAGATTTCATTTCACTCCGCAAATTTCATCTAAAACATACTGTGTTCCCACAAATACCCAGCAAGTTATAGTTGGGATATAAGCAGGAACAAAGGCAGGTCTTCACCAAAATTGCTAAACCAGCCAGCCTACCCAACAGAAAACACTAATAGTTCAATAATTTTTATAAATTATCCAGTACCAAACTTCATGAAAATCTGTACAGCAGTTCTCAAGTTGTTTCGTATGTACACTTGGACAGATGAAGCAATTCTACCTGGCCTTTCACAGGGATACCAATGCACCTAAAAATAAATTAAATATCTATCCAGGATCAAGTTATCAGGCCACCTGTAGAAAATCCACCAGTGAAGGAATTATCTATGCAATATGCTTGTCAAAATGGAAGGTTTCATCACTGATGCAGTCTGCAGCTGTACCGGTAGCACCAAGAAGACTGACAACATCTCACAGGAAACACGTGTAAGTTGTTATAGCCTGAAGCAGAATGACAGTTCATGCAGAGTACAGAAAGTCGGTCCCCAGTGGCAACAAAATGATGCTATCACAATCACAAAACTGTTCCTGCCTACTGAACGCTGTGACAATGAGCTGTTGGACACTAAACGATCAGCAGTGGTCATAACCAAAGATACACAACATGCCACAGGAAGTCTGGACTGAGTTTAAGGTAGACAATGTTGCCTTATAATGTAGTGTTGTATTAGACTATGTCTTTGTAGCTTATATAAAATCACACATTTAATTTTCTTTTAGTTTGTATCATCTGAAAGTGTACAAGTTTCACATTAATTTAATTTTGTTTGTACATATGTAGCTATGTACAGCAGGAAATAAAACATTTGGTTTTATGTGCTACAGACATATTGATCAAAGTGGCAGGATTCTGAAGTAGCATAACATGTCCTAAAGTGCATTGTTGTGCATACTTCTTCCTCAGTACTCAACCATAGTTTGAATTTTATACTGGTTTGTTTGTTAACACCAGTATACTGAAATGTGTACAGTTTTTTGGAAATAGCAGCAGTAAACAGTTTGACACAAGACAGCCTTTTCCTTGCATACTGGAAGTTAGAAGATTCAAGGCTTCTGGCTGATGTGTTGTTGTGCAAGCAGTCCCCGCTCTTTGGAAAGCACTGCAATTGTTCAAAATGCTAGAATTACTTGCCCAGTGGCACAGCATCATGTTCTTTAGGGCACAAGACCGCAACAGCACTGCTTTGAGAACTAAAACTTTTATAGTGTAGAGTGTCTAACCTTGCTGTACATTTTGTGCAGCAGAATATCAAGCACTGAGAGTTTTCTGAGCCCAAAACAAACTGGTATCAGTCTACAGCTGATGTTATAATTATATTGTTTATCAGTTACTGTAACATGTGACACTGTAATCTGAATTACTGATATTGTCATTAGCTAAGTCACAAATAACAGCTTGGACTAACCTGCATGTTATGATTATTGCAAGCTTTTATAGTTTACCATATAACTGTACACTTGTGTATCTGTACACTGTCACAATAGTATAAACAACCAACTAGATGCAACAATAACAATTCATTAGTAATTTCAATCAGCTCAAAATGTTTCAGGAGATAATTTTGCCCATCCTCAGGAGCACTAGATTGTGTTTACAGCTTGTGGTATAATATACCAAAGAAGTTGCCTGCTGGTGACAAGGTTGAGGTGGAACCTTGTCACCAGCAGGCAACTTCTTCAGTGCATTATACCACAAGATATAAACATAGTTTAGGGCTCCTGAGGATGGGCGAAATTATCACCTGAAACATGCTGAGCTCATTGAAATTACTAATAAATTGTTATTGTTGAATCTAGTTGGTTGTTTATACTACTGTATGAGAGATGCACAGTCACACAAACATCAAACTGTACACTGTCATACAGTACATATGGTATGTGTTCCGTTGGGAAGGAATATTCTTTGGTACTCTTTGCTTATACTTTTATCAGATTCTTTTATGATCACCACTGTCACTGTAATGTTAATTATTTAGCAAACTATACCATAAATGTTCAAATGCAAGCCCAGATTGCTGTGTATAATTTCTGTTCAAGTACATGGCTGTATTTAAAGCCCAGACAACAATTTTATCTTGTCTTGCCATTTAAAGTCACTGCAGTTCCAGTGCTTCTAATCAGGAAAACTTAATTTGACTGATCAAATCCCTGAATTGTTCTAAGACAGAATGACAGACTGTAAAAGAAATAACCATTTCAGGTGAAACTAGACCAGTTACAGTGTGGATATCACCAGCCACCCACATAGAGCACCAAGGTTAAAGAAATGATACAGCTGTACCTCTCTAGGCCTTCATGGCATGTTCTAGGGTGAAATTTACATTTATCTTTCAAAACAGTAGACACGGACATTAAATGTATATACCGATGTAGAGACAATCTTTTGTAAAATTATTTCTCTCTTGCAAAAAAATGAAATTAGTTCTTTGGTAATTGGACCGATTGACATAGGGTCATTTGTGTGTATACTGACTGCGAAGTCCAAAATTGGACCAACTGACATAGGGTCGTTTGTGTGTATACTGACTGCAAAGTCCAAAATTGGACCAATTGACATAGGGTTGTTTGTGTGTATACTGACTGCAAAGTGCAAAATTGGACCAATTGACATAAGGTTGTTTGTGTGTATACTGACTGCAAAGTGCAAAATTGGACCAACTGACATAGGGTCGTTTGTGTGTATACTGACTGCAAAGTCCAAAATTGGACCAATTGACATAGGGTCGTTTGTGTGTATACTGACTGCGAAGTCCAAAATTGGACCAACTGACATAGGGTCGTTTGTGTGTATACTGACTGCAAAGTGCAAAATTGGACCAATTGACATAAGGTCGTTTGTGTGTATACTGACTGCAAAGTGCAAAATTGGACCAACTGACATAGGGTCGTTTGTGTGTATACTGACTGCAAAGTGCAAAATTCAGTAATTACTTTCAATATGAAATTTAGTGTCTCATATCAGAGCCTTGGTGGAGAAATTGTAGACCAATGGGATTGCAGAGAGAAATATTAACACATATTTTCCATCATATTCCGGTCTGTTCTATGATATTTAAAGTTTCACAATAACTGTCCTCTTTTATGGAAAAGTTCTGTGTTTAATGACAGCCACATCGTTTCCGAAACACTTGGAGGAGGAAGAGAGAGAGTTTGGATAAATAAATTTGTTAGTGAAAGACAGTCAATATGCACATATATTATACAGCAGCATAAAACTTCATGGTGTCATGGGATCCTGAATGCTCTCCTCTCGTCCTTCTGACAGATTTAGGTAGAAGGCAAGGTACAACTTTGGGAAGTGAAGCTAAGAAACCCGTTTAAAATTACGAGTACATTATAATTAAGTTCCTAAATCACAGAAGACACACCGCTTCTCCATTACAAAGACCAACAAGTGAATGTTCTTCATGGAAACACTCGGTGTTTGTTGTGAGAAACATGCGGAATACAGCAACAGACATTGTGGATAAAATGGAGAGTAGCTTTTGTTACACCAGGTGCCATGCCACACAAATTATACAGTAGCTGCTACTGTCATTTATAAAGGGTTAATACAGCTGCACTACGGTTTTAAGGCGTAGATCGATTATTCATCCATCTTGTGTCACTGCAGTACGTACCGTCATTACTAACAATACTCAGCAGCACTTATCTAATTTTTATACCTGTTATTTTCAGTCTCCCAACAAATTGTACAGCTGCAGTAACCATCAATTAAAGACACGAAGTTGCAGTGATTAAATGTGTTATTTCTTATTGTCAAATTAACCTGCATCTGACAATAATTTGTATATTTCCATGAGTTATGAATATCGGTAAATTTCTACATGTTGCAACACACAGTCCAGCAGTTAGTCACCAACTTTCCAAAGGCACCTGCTGTCTCCGTCTGCAGGGCAGAGAAGTAAATCGCGAAGAATAGGAAAGGGACTGATGCCCTTAGGCCCTTTCGAAGCTGAGTGTCTCTAGTGTCACTAGAAGTAGTATCGTGAACCACAGTTTATCAGCCTGTTCCGACTGTTACTTTATTTTTACGTTATGCCACTGTTTGTTGAAAGTGTCAGTTCAGTGCTGCAGATACAAACATTGTTTAGTTGTTAGCTACTGTGATCAGCTGCCACGCAATTGAAGCTGGCCGTTCCAGGTTCGAACCCGGGAACAGGCTTCCCTGAGATGTAAGGATCTTATTTAAAAACGCATATAACATTTTTATAAAGGTTTACATCAGCAAGTCAACCTCTGTTCTGCTCACTCTGCAAAATTCCTGCCTTTGGGCCCTTCGCTCAGCAACTCTTGTTGCTGGTGTGTGGCTGCGGCTGGAGGGGTGCGGAGATCGTGTGACAGAATGGATATCGGCTACCAACAGAGTAACTTACACTTGTGGCGCGGCACGTTTCAGCAGATTAACTTCAACTTGAAATCAGGTGATACCGGCCTGACTTTGAATTTTGGCAAAGCGTGAATAAAGGAAGACGAGAAAACGTCTTCCACGCGAATATTTAGGGAGTGTGATGTCAGCGGGTAGGATATAAATGTGAGTGCTCTAGTGGAACACAAAGTGACTCAACTACAATGAAGAGGCTGTTTTCTGTAACTTTGATTTGACTTAGCTTCCCTGTTGTCTCCATATTTCCTGTAATTAAGCAGGATCACAGAAAGACAGGTACACAATGTACCATCTTGTACAACTGTAATGCAGTGCTGCTGTCCGCCAACTGATACCCTCAGCGGTCAGAAATTGCGAAAGATGTTGCATTTGAGTTCAGGGACAAGTTAGCTGTGACATGTAGCAGGACTGGAAACTGCTGCTGTAGGTATGATATCGTAATGATAGTTACGGCTTTGTTATATATTCTAAAAGCTTACCGCTCTTACCGTAGTGGTGCAGATGGTTGAGGCACTACGCTACAAGCCGGAAGGTCCTGGGTACGATTTCCAATGGTGTCATTGGAATTTTTCATTGACATAATTCTTCTGGCCGTACTATGGCCCTGAGGTTGACTCAGCCTCTAACAGAAATGAGTACCAGGAATATTTTCTGTGCGTAAAGGCTGCCGGTGCGTAGGGCTGACAATGTTACCACTTTCATGTGCTGATTATCTTGAAACCTGGGAGCCTCAACTTCCTGGAACCATCATGGCCTGTCCAGGACTCTAATGGGATTGCTTTAACTTTTACCTGTATTTTGAATTTTTTCCTTCAAGTGTCCCGAGAATGGAAAAAAATGTTCTTCCGAAATGTTGATAGCTAGCTGCCAGTGCACAGAACTGCCCCCTTCCAGAGCACAGAAATGTTGATAGCTAGTTGCCAGTGCACAGAACTGTCACATCTCAGAGCACAGAAATGTTGATAGCTAGCTGCCAGTGTACAGAACTGTCACATCTCAAAGCACAGAAATGTTGACAGCTAGCTGCCAGTGTACAGAAATGTCATATCTCACAGCACAGAAATGTTGACAGCTAGCTGCCAGTGCACAGAACTGTCACATCTAAGAGCACAGAAATGTTGATAGCTAGCTGCCAGTGTACAGAACTGTCACATCTCAAAGCACAGAAATGTTGACAGCTAGCTGCCAGTGCACAGAACTGTCACATCTAAGAGCACAGAAATGTTGATAGCTAGCTGCCAGTGTACAGAACTGTCACATCTCAGAGCACAGGAATGTTGATAGCTGGCTGCCAGTGCACAGAACTGTCACATCTCAGAGCACAGAAATGTTGATAGCTTGCTGCCAGTGTACAGAACTGTCACATCTCAGAGCACAGAAATGTTGATAGCTAGCTGCCAGTGTACAGAACTGTCACATCTCAGAGCACAGAAATGTTGATAGCTAGCTGCCAGTGCAAGGAACTGTCACATCTCAGAACACAGGAATGTTGATAGCTAGCTGCCAGTGTACAGAACTGTCACATCTCAGAGCACAGAAATGTTGATAGCTAGCTGCCAGTGCAAGGAACTGTCACATCTCAGAGCACAGGAATGTTGATAGCTAGCTGCCAGTGCACAGAACTGTCACATCTCACAGCACACAAATCTGCACATGTATCGCTATGAGAACCTTAAATAGTTCCCTTTCAATCAGTTTAACACACTATTGAATAATAACAAAAATACATAAGCAAAACATTTGACAAAACAAAAGAAAATAAATCAAATTGATCATATCAAAAGCAGCTGACAATTAAGTACGACGCTTTCTATTTCTGTGCCATCACCCTACAATCACACAAATCCAACACTCTGTGCTGAAACAGAAGACCGCACATTATTCACAGATATTTTATTTATTTCTGTTACTACAAAAATCTATAAATCTTCATTCTTGAACACAAAATGTTAAATCAATCGGTATTTTAAGCAGCATAACATGTGATGTGTTAAAAAGAGAGTGGCTAGTAAATGGATGTTTGTTTAAAGATATGGGGCGAAATTTGACATTAACACAATTTTGTTTGTCTTCACTGATTCAGCACAACAGGATATCACAACTGAAAATTAATATAGATATCTTCTTATTACCCAGTATCTTCTTAAGAATAGACTTAATTTGCTTTTTTGTAAAAAGACAGAATGAAAGCACCTTTTAAGAACATTTATTCTTTCACATGTCATTATAAAGCTGTGTGTATAAGAAAGTGGCAACAGCTGAATCACAATACACAGACGTTAGGTAGGCCTGTAGTTATATCTTAAACACATTGTGGACGGGTGACGCAGATTTGCGTCTGTACATTACAACTGTGCAAGATGGATGACGCACATTTGCGTTTTTAACACACGCTTGGTTTCCACGCACTATACACTGCTTAGTGCCACACCACAAGGGGGAATGTTTTCAGAGGCATCACACCCTCCAGCATTACTAGGGTCTTTGGTGAGTATTTCCTGAAAATTTCAGTTCAAAAAATATATAGTGAATTTGTTATAAATTTTTAAAGAAACACAGTACAAAAGTTTATTTAAGTTGTTTAAACCCCGGGAACGGGCATTTTAACAATTCAAATGCCCCGTCCTCAATGTGTTAAAATTAACAGCAAACTGTCTTATACACTTATACACTGTGCATTTCTGTTATCACATGAGATATAAGATCAATGTCACTCCGTTGTTAATGAATATGACAGCATAAACAATTCAGAATCTCTCTATAGCTGTCAAACAGTGGTACAGTGTAGGGAACCTGTTGAATAGCACCATATCAACTGAAGATATTTGTGTCTGCAAAACAACTCCTTAACAGCTACGGAAATAAGGTATCGGATATTAATTTGTAACCCATTTTGCCATTACCAGTATCCAGTTCTGTACAGTCACCATCTTTAGTTTGTTCACAACTTAAAATTGATGTTTGTTACAACAAGGTTTTTACTACCAACAGGGTTGCTAATTCTCATCTAAGCAGTTTCTAAATTTCTGAATTAGCATCACAGCGTGTCTTTCATTTTGTCAATTTTTTTTTAATGTATCGCTTCTGTCAATATCTCATTCTAAATAGCCCCAAATTATGAGATGAATTGGGAAGAATATGAGAAAGAAAATATCTTGATCAATTTTCACATACTGTCCAGTGTTTGCATCGTGTAGGCTCTGAGGAAAATCACAATAAATGATAGTCAGGAGAGTCGGTCTGCTAGCACAGACAAGAACGTAAGACCCCCAACTACAAAATGCTACCAACACGAACTCTCTGTATGCTGTGCCGCCCCCCTAAGGCTCCTACCTCTACAGTAATATTTAGTGCAGTTTATTGTATAGAGATTTTTGTACTTAACAGTTCTTACAGTTCACAGTAACGCCATCTCCTTAAACCCCACAATTTCATTATGATCTCTTAATCTTACTAACTACGATAATTTTCAGAAACGTAACTCCTGTGGCAGGATGTGTATTATTTTGTGTTATAAAGAATGGGATCCATTCAGCAAGTAAGGGAGGAAAATATTGTGACCCTTGTTAATAGAGTAAGTTGTCGCCTTGAAATTTTCCAGTAAAATTCAGTATTCACTTTTTTTTGGAATATTAACATTAGCATGTCGGTCAATGCGGTAATAAATAAGGATCACATTGCTTTTCCCAACAACATATGTAGTGAATTATTGCAAAGTAATCAAGAATACTACAGCTGGTGCGATTTTCCACAACAAAGTTAATTAAGTTTAGCCTCACCAGTTCACTAGCCACTGACAGTTAGGTCCCTGATGATGTTAAAATATTGTTTAATTGTACGGCAGGCGATATGCATTGAGGGTTGTTGTCATATACAGATAATATGAAGCAGTTCCTTTCCAAAATTCGTATATTTACATCTGAACCTTCCTTCATGAAAGGAAGGGTTCATACAATTTTATTAAAAACAAGTGAAATATTACAAAAGCTGCGCCATAGACGTCATACGCCTTCAAATAAGTAACTTCCTGTAAAAAAGCAAAAAGCGAATGCCAAATAGCCAGCAAGTGCTGTGGCACACACAACATAATGGTGGATTTTAAATATTGTTGGTCAAGTTAACAGACATTATGTTAGGTACCAATAAATAGGCAAAAAACACTCCACAAGAAACGGCAACAAAGTGAGAGGTAATGTCATTGTTGATAATTAATACCAGCTCCCATTTCTGTGAGGTAACGAACGGCTTCTAAATTACCGTTGGATGTAGCCAGGATCAGTGGAGTGGCACCATACCTATTAGCGTTTGTTAAAGAAGCGCCTCTTTTGACAAGAGCTTTCATTGCTTCCAGATTACCATGTAGAGCTGATAAATGCACTGGTGTTGAATCACTTGCATTTGTCAAGTCAACATACATTCCTTTATCTAGTAAAATATTGATAATTTCCACACTACCTGAAATAGCAGCATGGTGAAGAGCAGAGTTTCTGTTTATATCACGAATATTAATGTCAGCCCCTATTTCTGTGAGGTAACGAAAGACTTCTAATTGGCCCTTGTTTGCGGCCAAAAGCAGTGGAGTATCACCATCCTTATCAGTGTTTGTTAAAGAAGCACCTCTTTCGGCAAGAATTTTCGTTGCTTCCAGATTACCATGTAGAGCTGATAAATGTAGTGGCGTTGTATTTTCTGCGTCTCTCAAGTCAACAGACATTCCTTTATCTAGTAAATTCTTGATAATTTCTGCACAACCCGAAAAAGCAGCATGGTGAAGAGCAGAGTTTCTGTTTATATCACGAATATTAATGTCAGCGCCTATTTCTATGAGGTAATGAAAGACTTCTAATTCGCCCCTGTATGCAGCCCAAAGCAGTGGAGTGGCACCGTACTTATCAGCGTTTGTTAAAGAAGCGCCTCTTTGGACAAGAGCTTTCATTGCCTCCAGATTACCATGTAGAGCTGATAAATGTAGTGGCGCTGAATCATGTGCGTTTGTCAAGTCAACAGACATTCCTTTATCTAGTAAAATCTTTATAATTTCCACACTACCTGAAATAGCAGCATGGTGAAGAGCAGAGTTTCTGTTTATATCACGAATATTAATGTCAGCGCCTATTTCTGTGAGGTAACGAAAGATTTCTGATTGGCCCTTGTTTGCAGCCAAAAGCAGTGGAGTATCACCATCCTTATCAGCGTTTGTTAAAGAAGCGCCTCTTTCGACAAGAATTTTCGTTGTTTCCAGATTACCATGTAGAGCTGATAAATGTAGTGGCGTTGTATTTTCTGCGTCTTTCAAGTCAACAGACATTCCTTTATCTAGTAAAATCTTTATAATTTCTGCACAACCCGAAAAAGCAGCATGGTGAAGAGCAGAGTTTCTGTTTATATCACGAATATTAATGTCAGCACCTATTTCTGTGAGGTAATGAAAGACTTCTAATTGACCCTTGTATGCAGCCCAAAGCAGTGGAGTGGCACCGTACTTATCAGCGTTTGTTAAAGAAGCGCCTCTTTCGACAAGAAATTTTGTTGCTTCCAGATTACCATGTAGAGCTGATAAATGTAGTGGCATTGAATCACGTGCATTTCTCAAGTCAACAGACATTCCTTTATCTAGTAAAATCTTGATAATTTCCACACTACCCGAAATAGCAGCATGGTGAAGAGCAGTGTCTCTGTCGGCGTCACAAATATTAATGTCAGCATCTATTTCTGTAAGGTAACGAAAGACTTCTAATTGGTCCTTGTTTGCAGCCAAAAGCAGTGGAGTATCACCATCCGTATCAGCGTTTCTTAAAGAAGCGCCTCTTTCGACAAGATTTTTCGTTGCTTCCATATTACCATGTAGAGCTGATAAATGTAGTGGCGTTGAATCATGTGCGTTTGTCAAGTCAACAGACATTCCTTTATCTAGTAAAATCTTGATAATTTCCACACTACCTGAAATAGCAGCATGATGAAGAGCAGTGTTTCTGTTTATATCACGAATGTTAATGTTAGCGCCTATTTCTGTGAGATAACGAAAGACTTCTATTTTGCCATATTTTGCAGCCAAGTTAAGTGGTGTGTTGCCATATTTATTAATTTTGTTGAAAGGAGCACCTCTTTCGACAAGAGCTTTCGTTGCTTCCAGATTACGAAGCAGAGCTGATAAATGTAGTGGCATAGATTCTTCTGCGTTTGTCAAGTCAACAGACATTCCTTTGTCTAGTAAAATCTTGATAATTTCCACACTACCCGAAATAGCAGCATGGTGAAGAGCAGTGTTTTTGTTTATATCACAAATATTAATGTCAGCGCCTATTTCTGTGAGGTAACGAACGACTTCTAATTGGCCCTTGTTTGCAGCCCAAAGTAGTGGAGTGGCACCATCCTTATCAGCGTTTTTTAAAGAAGCGCCTCTTTCAACAAGAAGTTTCGTTGTTTCCAGAGTACCATTTCGAGCTGATAAATGTAATGGCGTTGAATTTTCTGCGTTTTTCAAGTCAAAAGACATTCCTTTATCTAGTAAAATCTTGATAATTTCCACACTACCTGAAATAGCAGCGTGATGAAGGGCAGTGTTTCTGTTTATATCACGAATATTAATGTCAGCGCCTATTTCTGTGAGATAACGAACGACTTCTAATTTGCCATATTTTGCAGCCAAGTTAAGTGGTGTGTTGCCATATTTATTAGTATTGTTTAAAGAAGCACATCTTTTGACAAGAGCTTTCGTTGCTTCCAGATTACCAAGCAGAGCTGATAAATGTAGTGGCGTAGATTCTTCTGCGTTTGTCAAGTCAACAGACATTCCTTTGTCTAGTAAAATGTTGATAATTTCCACACTACCCGAAATAGCAGCATGGTGAAGAGCAGTGTTTCTGTTTCTATCACGAATATTAATGTCAGCACCTATTTCTGTGAGGTAACGAAAGACCTCTAATTGGGCCTTGTTTGCAGCCAAAAGCAGTGGAGTATCACCATCCTTATCAGCATTTGTTAAAGAAGCGCCTCTTTCAACAAGAACTTTCGTTGCTTCCAGAGTACCATTTCGAGCTGATAAATGTAGTGGCGTTGAATTTTCTGCGTTTTTCAAGTCAAAAGACATTCTTTTATCTAGTAAAATCTTGATAATTTCCACACTACCCGAAAAAGCAGCATGGTGAAGAGCAGAATTTCTGTTTATATCACGAATATTAATGTCAGCGCCTATTTCTGTGAGGTAACGAAAGACTTCTATTTGGCCCTTGTATGCAGCCCAAAGCAGTGGAGTGGCACCACACTTATCAGTATTTGTTAAAGAAGCGCCTCTTTCGACAAGAGCTTTCGTTGCTTCCAGATTACCATGTAGAGCTGATAAATGTAGTGGAGTTGTATTCTCTGCATCTTTCAAGTCGAAAGACATTCCTTTATCTAGTAAAATCTTGATAATTTCCACACTACCTGAAATAGCTGCTACATGAAGTGCAGTTTCATTTTTGGCATTACAAATATTAATATCAGCCCCCCTTCCTACAAGAATATTTATTACTTCCACTTGACAATAAAATGAGGCAATGTGAAGAAGCGTGTTTTTTCCCCGGAGATTTTCATGAACCTTTAAAACTAAATTAACTTCAGTTCCACAATTCAGCATGAACTCCAGCAGCTTTCTGTATCCATTTGACGCACATTTCCACAATGCTCTCTGTCCCCATTCCTGGGCTTCACTGTTACGTCTTGTAAGTACAATGTCGTCAGCATTTGCAGCATTCTGTAACAAAATATCCATTGCCATCCACGACTTCGTTCTGTCAGCATATCTTAGGGGTGTCCATCTCAGAATTTCATCTGGTTTGTTCGCTTCAATACCTGGGATTGACATCAACTGTTGAATAATTGGGCAATTGTAGGAGGCTGCCAAATGCAGCGCTGTTCTGCCGCCTTTGTCTACAGTGTTTATATCGGCTTTATTCTTTAGAAATTCCTCGACAGCTGAGATGTTATTGTTCAAAATAGCGACATGAATTTCGGAATCTTCCGCAAGCATTCGGTCAAAAATATCTCGTGTTACTTCGTACGTGGAGTTGAAGAAAGTGTCTGAAATGAAAACCTCACACTTCCTAAAATTGTCTGTAAACCATTTAGCCGCAAAATATTCTGCAAAACATCGATGTATAAAATGTGGTTTTCCATCCTTCACTTCTCTTATTATTCCAAACTGCTCTGCCCTACCACTTTTCAGGAACATGTTCGCCTGCTCCAATTCAAAGGCATTTACTGCACCAACGAGCCCGTTTTTTTCACTAGGGGAAAACAAGGATATTAATGCTGCGATCATGTGTTGCTGTAAATTTGATTCTTCTTCGCATTTTACTTCTGGTTTTGTAATGTCCATTGCATTCTTTTCACTGTAGTAAATATCGCATTTCTTTTCCAAGAACTTATTGAACAAGTCAAGTAAGTTAAACTTCTCTGGCAAGTTAAGTTGCCCCTTTGAGCAATATTCTACAGCTTCTTTCACGAAAGCTTCCCCTAGCATCATTGTTTGTAACGGGATGCCTGTAAATTCCCCATCCTTGTCACTAAAGTTTTGTGAACACAAGCTCAGTAACTTTTCCGCAAACATTCGCAGATTTCCTTCCTTGTAGATTTTAATAGCTTTCTTCCAGTACTTCTCCAAGAATTCAATTTGATTTTCCAGTGTGAAGGGCTGCAATGTGAAGGCCAGTTTTATCACGATATCCTCCAAGTTCTGCCTGTAAGAGAAACGAGATGAAACTAAAATCTGCGAATACGTTTTATTTCTGATTGCCCTTATTAAAATATTGACTTTTGGAGAGTAACGTGGGCTTATTTCATCGAAGCCATCCAATATTATAACCATTTTTCCTGTCTGTTCCAAAGCTTGTTGAAATATTTTTTTGGTCATCTTCAAGGCTGCCTGTTCCTCTGAATGAGCAGCACTCCAAAGAAACGTCGTGCACTTGTCGATATTTTCTTCTTCAAATTCAATGTCATCCAATGCGCGTGTGTGTTCATTCAGGTTTATTCTCAGTACCCAAACCGCAGAGTTCCTTTTCTTGATTTCATGTTCCATGTGGGAAAGGAACGTGGATTTTCCCATTCCTGGTTCAGCAACCAATAACATGATTCTGTCTCTCATTTCAATTACACTTTCAATGTCATGTTTTCTACATTTTGTTTCGTTAATATACCTACGGATAATATCAATGTTACAGCTCGATTCCCTCCATAAGAAAGAATTTTCTTCCACATGAATCCAATGTACATTTGTACACAGCTTTTTCAGTTCTCTAAATTTGCTCTCTGAATTCTTGTTTCCGACAATAATATATCTTACTTCCTCGGGTTTTATCTTTTCTCCTATCTTATTATAAGTCTTCACATCCTCTAGTTCTGCGCAGAGACAAGACTTCGCCAAATTATCACCAGTCCTGACAGTATTATTCTTTATACTCTCACTAAAGTCAATCTCTGTATTTTTGTTCCCAAGAGTAACAGACTTAATATCATCGGATTTCCTCCTTTGTCCTACTTTTCGATGAGTCTTCATAGTCCTCCATTCAGTGCTGCGACCACTTTTAGAGTAGTCGGTAACAATCTTGAAAGAGTGAGTTCTTTCCCTTTCATCGTATACAAATTCACATAATTTCTTGCCGTCAGGTAAGTACTTTTTCAGTTCGTCCGCCTGTAAACCAGATACAGCAAATGTAGTTGTGTTGTCTTTCAGCTTAAAAATACCTTCCTTTAGATATATGTGATGTTGCAGTACTCGCGGTACATAGTACTGGGTAAGGTCGCTCAGTTGTCTGCCAACACACAGTTTGGGTTCATTGTTCACCAGAATGGTTATTACGTCAGAGTCTATAAGACGTTTCATACATTCCAGAGGATCTGTACCTACCAATGTCTGCAGTGCGACATTTGTTCCCTGAAAATTAACTTTTCTTTCCAATATTTGCTTTTGAGACTTTTCATCCAAATCCCAAATGTTGCAGTTATCTTCATAATCCATATAAATATTTCCTAATTTCTCTCGAAGCCGCGAAGCCAAGTTTTCGTGCTGTGTTGGTGAAATCAGGATCACCTTTTGTTGGTATTGACGCAGAAAACTCACAAGAGTGTCTATCACAATTTCATCAACACTGTCAGACTTCTTTTCACAATCTATTACCAAGGTTGCACTCCACTTGCACGGCCATATTTCTAAAACTTCTTTGCGTCGACTCATTAAAGATTCTGAATTTATAAAAACTGAATTCTTGTAATTTAAAGAAACTAGAGTCTGATACGTTTTCATTTTGGATAAAGTATTGAACTTTGTGTTGGTGATAATATTCAGTACAGTGTTCTGCTGTATGGCGTCAGACAACCTCTCTATATGCTGCTGATTGAAACATAGGTCACACCGTATGGTTTCCTCAATTTCAGATTCAGATACTTGTTTTATTTTCTCAATTAAATGTTGTTCTACATTTTGCCAAACATGTGAATTTTCACTGAGCCACTGCAAACTCCCACTTTTTTCCCACCACTCTCTCAAGGCTTCAACATAATTTCTGTAGATGGAATTCGAACATGAAGGTGATGCTTGACAAGCTACCTGTAGTTCCTCTTTAATTAATGTCTCAAAACATTTTTCATTTGTCTGGCATTGAAATATTTTTATTTTACCCAAAAATTCTCTGTACAAGGAAAAGTCGCATTTCTTTAATTCCTTTACCAAATTGACCATACTGCTCGGGTTAGACTGCAAACCATCCAGACTGTCTAGTATCTCTTTTATCGTGAACATACGCCGAAAGTACTTTATCTTTTTCTCAATTTGTCTTACCATTAATTTTTCCCTTTTCACTAAGCATTCCAGTTTTAAAATGCCCTCCGCATATCGTGACATTTCTTTAAAAAATTCAAGTATGTCTGTGTCAACAGTTTCATCAAAAGTTGTGTATTTCCAATTGTCTTTCAGTGAACTCAATATGCTTACTGGGTCACAGTCTCCTCCTTGAAGAGCAGAAGTACCTTCCATCCTAGCATTGGTGTAAATTACAAACTCAAAGTCATCAAATGGGCCACATTGTTTTAGGTTATGGTCTGTAGAAGCTTTGCTTTTAATTTGACAGTAGGACCTAAAATATTTAAGTAAACTAAAATTTCCAGACATTTTTGTAAGACTGGAACGCTTAATTGTACCCTCACATTTCTTATGCTTAAGCTGTATGAAACATGTCTTCCAAACATCTGGTTCTCTCAGTCTGTACCTGAATACCAAGTCATCGAAAGCCCCAGCGCCATCCACACTTGAAGCCAGATAAAATTCTTCTGTCTTGTTCAGGGCCCTCGCGAAGAGAAAGGCAGCCATTTTGATCTCATACAGCTCGCCATGCTGTCCACCCGTTCCAGATCGCCTGATGAACTTGGGACTATCGTCAGCACTCTCAGATGTGGCAGAGGTCTGCTGGTTGTAAAAAAATGAAATTCAGCCATCCGAATGTGGAAACCATATTGTACTGGGAAAAATCATACTATATTAATAAATATATCACTAATGTAAATCCATGGGGTAGAGATCGTCTTGAAAATACTGTAGAAAAGAATTTCTCAGTTTTATTGAAACTGCAGGTTCATTAACCTATTCACTAAATTCTGCCAATGGATTATATTTTCAGCCAAATAAATCCTTTAGTAGACAATAAACGTGACCTTTCTTAATGTGCTGTTTCTTGTGGTATGTGGTTCTATGGCATTGTTTCAGTCCGAAGTGCTTGGGTCATAATTTTCGGGCTGTTTGACGATTCTCATTCAAACCATTGTGTAATATATTTCAGATTATGAGCCTGTGAATATGCTGGTAAATTTGAGCAGGCTTAGACTAATTCAGCGCTTATGCTGAGCGAGTAACGCGATGCCGTTAAGTGGTATGTAATTGAGAACCCATGATTATCCATGTTTATTATTAACACAACAATAAACTAAGTTTCTTCCTTAATCTTAATGTACATTATTTACACTGCCCTCATATTTTCGTGATCATCTATAGACAATTCTTTGTAAAGCTCACTGAAATACTTGTATTAATCACACCTAAACTCTGGTGTGAAATACATCGGTTCAATAGCAGGAGAAATTATTTTGCCATTTAATTTACAGTGCAAACTTTAAAATGGCTGCATGATATTCAATTATCTACTTCTCCGACTGTACATCGTGTCCAGATGCAACGGTTTGCCAGCGCTTCAGAAACTCACTCCGCACCATCAGACACTGTTGTAGTGAGCAGGACAGCTGTACGGTAAGGTTTTAGAGGTGGCTGTGAATACAAACTGACGGCTTAAAATCCAAATGATACGATAATTGTACTTCAAAAACTTTGAAAATCGCCTGCATTATATCATGTCTGACAGATCGAACATTCTTCGCTGAGTGCACTTGCTGTTTAAGTGTCTTGAGCTAGGGATGCCTTGTAGGGACAAGCGGGAATACGTTACAACATATTTCGTTTTGTTCTTTGACTTTCATTTTGTGCTAAAATTAAAATTTTTTATGAATTTTGAACCCCTTAATATTCCCCCATATGTAAGAATAACAAGAACCAATACATTATGATAGGCTGGTAAGAATAATTTTACAGACATTTTCATGAATTGTGGCTAAAGTATAGCTGTATAATTCTGGCATGTCCGTCATTTTTGTGTAATTATTTCGTATAATGTTAGACTTACGAAATTACTGTATACACTTGGGTAATGAAAGTGCGTGTTACATGTTTCTGGACGCGAGGCACTTGAGACACGCACCACAACACACGCATGTTTCCATATGCAATGGCTTTGTTGTTATTGTTATTATTATTATTATTATCATCATCATCATCATCCCACTGTACCAAAAGTTGGAACGTGTTTACAGATATCAGCGAAAGTGAAAAATATAAAATCCTACGAAAATTACTGCAGCAGTTATTCAGCTGTTATCTGAGGATTGTCAGACTGACAGACGTGGTGAAACTGTGATGTGCCACTTTGAATGTTATCATACAGACAGCGCTACAAGTTACTGCAGCTGGTGTAAATCACCCAGACGTCCCAGAAAGTTACAACACAATCTAAGTGATCACTGGCTTTTCAAAAGCAAAGTACAATGAGCGGTAAAGAAGGAGAACTTGATCACAGTTCACATTCTTACTTTACACCCTGTATTTATCAGCTCATTAATTGGGCACAAAACAAACAAACAAACAAAATCTTTCAAAATGTAAGATGATACCTTTGCAGTAATTGTGTGTAATTTAATAAGTTATCATTATAATAATTGTAATTTTTTAAAGATCGATATTTTGCTCCATATTATTGTCACAAGTTATTAATTGAGATGATGAAATGTTACAAGCTGACTTTTCCAAAACAAAAGTCGTGAAAATAATTTTTCTTAAAAAGTTTGTAACAAATTTTCATTTATTATGTTGTAAATATGTAACACACGCACTCACACTCATACACACACACACTCACACATAAACAAAGAAGAAACCTACCTACTATTAGACCATATGTAGGTCTGTGTCTTTCTATGAGCAATTCCATACTGGAAGGTGCAGTTATAATGTGGTAGCAACGGTCTGTTCAGGAAAGGGAGTTACGTTAGTTCAGTTAAGGATATGTAATTTCCTGAAAGTCGTGCATGTCCCACAATTAAAGACACAGCTTACAATCGCCATTTTGGCATAATTATACTTAATGAGTGCGCATTCACTGACCTCTATTACTGAAGTGGTTTGCATGTACATTACAAAGAAAATTATTTGAAAACATGCGCTATACTTTGATGAAAAAGGAAGGCTTCTGATCACAAGAAAGTACAGCTAAGAGCAGGCTAATGGTGCAATGTTCAGATACACATTACACTGTAAACTGCATAATCCGTTCACAAGATATTTACAGTGGAAATATGAAAGACTGTAAAGGAGAAAGTGTTTTGTAAATCTCGTAATGTTGGCACACTGACCACGTGCACAATGCAATTAGAAACACTTCGCACACAATTTCATAAAAAGCAAACCCGTATACTGTATATAACTGTCACAAAAGATGCTGTTTGTGCTTTAGATATAACAGGCCTGATTTAAAAGTTGTCAGGTCACAGTAAGTATAAGCATACATACTGTATGTAAGTTGAAATGTCAGTCAACCAGTCATTATAAAACAAGAAAAACAACAACTTTTACTACTGCTGCTGCTACTGCTACTACTACTCATACGATTACGTGCTGGTTTTTTCTGCATTTACACTGTGTAGTGCAATAGGTTTTTCCCCAGAATTTATCATTTTCAGAATAAATTAATGCAGTTCAAGCAGTAAATTCCCCCGAAAAATCGCAACAAACTCACTACCCTGCAAGCTGTAATAATCCAGACGACTTTCAATCGAGCAAAACCTGCTGCGAAATTTTTAAATCTCACAATACGGTCTTTTATTTTATTATGACACAAACCTCTCAGGCAATACAAGCATACTGAAACAAACCACAGTTAATTCTGTCTGTAGAGCCTTTCTTGTGCAGATGACAGTGGCTCAGCTAAACAAAATTACAATATATTTGTAAGATTCGTCACAATATCTGCAATTATGAACCAGTCTGAGACAGTCTAACGCCCTGTTGGTCTCATATCTGAGTCTATAACTTCCAACACTTCTCCATTTCCATGATAATTTTAGTTAAAATATTTGTCGTTTCGTCTTTAACCTGAGCTGTATAATGTTCCCTACAAAACCTAAGGACATACATCATTATTTGTTACTATGTATGACAGATCTTACATGGTCTGGTCCTGGGTTCAACTCCACGCAGCCGATGACCAGCAGCCAAACCAGCACTAAGAATCTGATCGGCCTGTAACCGATATGGTTAGACGTTTGGGCAGTGCAGTGCTGTAATGTCACAGACTTCCCCGGTCTTCCTCCTATCCACTGGCCGATTGTGGCCCTCCACTGTTCAATACTGTCACCCATGGTACACTTCCTTGTGTTACAGAATTATAGGGCTAATTAGTTCTGTATTTTAAGATGGTGTGTAGACTGTATGACCGTCTCTGTGGTCTAGTGGTCAGTGTTTCTGGCTACAGATACAGAGGTCCCGGGTTCGATCCCCGGCGCCACCAGATTTTCTGAGTAGTAGTGGGTCTGGAACGGGGTCCACTCAGCCTCGTGAGGTAGCGTCTCCAGGTCTAGAAAACAGAGATTAACGGCTGTGGGGACCCGTTGCGCTGACCACGTGACACCCCTCTATCCGCAAAAGTTGGCACTAACTTCGCCGACCGGCGGCGGCCGCTCTG
>Ga0123353_10001821_pt1 | contig 26237 bp, 32 predicted proteins | sample TergutLab28metaG_3_FD_92763 | JGI IMG/M metagenome (GOLD analysis project Ga0123353, IMG submission 92763) | Labiotermes labralis P3 segment gut microbial communities from Petit-Saut dam, French Guiana - Lab288 P3 | ecosystem: Host-associated > Arthropoda: Insects > Digestive system > Gut ...
ATAGCTTAAGTGTTCTACTGTTACTTTCTTCTTCCTGTCCGCTATATTTAGAGCTTTAAAGTTCAAGGTGGTTCATTATGAACTGTGGGCAGGTTCGTGGACAGGGAACACTTATCCCCTGTGAATTAGCGGATTTCAAATTAAAAAATACATATTGCTTGTTTGCCCACCATATTCGCGAAATCGTTGCTCCTTGCGAAGATATCCTTCTGCTACCAAATCGCCAAGCGCGCGTTTGGCGGTGGAGCGGGAGATGTGCAGATCATCGCAGATTGTTCGAATTGATGGGAAGCACGAGTCCTCTTTGTTGGCTCTATATTTCAAATATTGCCACACATTAACTGCTCTGTGTGGCAGATTGCTCTTGTATATTTCCTCTCTTTTTGTAGGCATTTGCTTTCGCCTCTCTTTGCTTTTCTTTGTATTTTATATTCATTTCAGGCTGTTCCAGTTTGCTGAATATGTCCTCTTTGTTAGCATAAGCAACTGTCCGCTCCGTTGTTTCGGGGATAGCATATTCCTCATCAAGTTTTATTCCCCAATTGAAAAACAGTTGCAGTGTTGTTTTCATAGGATTGCATCCTGTTTTGGCTACGATAAAATGAAACTTCGGCATACTTTTGAGCTCATCTGCCGTCATCAGCGGGCGGCTCATCATTTGTAAGGATTTAGAGCCATCTTTGGAATTTTTGGTTACGCTTCCTGATAGCACAGTTTGTGTGCCAAGATTCTTGCTCATGGTTTCAGCGGTTTGTGAATTGGGTGCAAATCCACCGAAGATAGTGAGCTGACAGTTATCTATGATGATCTGCGCTCCCTCTTTGCCATAGTTCTTTTCAAGCTGAGCGAGAGATTGGATAATCGCCACGATGGACACCCTTCGGGAGCGGGATGCAGAAAACATCATCTCAGCCGAGTCTATCTTGGGAATGGTTCCTATCTCGTCTAAATACATCATTACTCGGTTCTTTAATTTGCCACCCATATCGTCTGCTACCGAAAGGATTTCTCGGTATAGCTGTTGCACAATTAGACTAATCATAAAATATTTTGAGCTATCTTCTTCCGGCATAATGAGAAAAATGGCAGACTTGGTTGTGCAGAACTTTTCAGCATCTATGCAAGTGTCAAAGCATAGGATTTGCTCCATTTCGCTATCGAGAAAAGCATTGAGCCGAGAGAGTGCTGTGGATAGAACACTGGACATTGCCTGATCTGCTGAGTTCAAGGCAGCACCTGCAAACCATCTTGCCTTATGGGTAGGCGGCAGGAGTTCCAGTAATCTTTGAAATTCATTTTTACCTTTGGGTTCAGGCTTGGCGAGTAGGTCTTGTATCATCTTAAAAACCGAGATAATATGCCGCTTTTCATACTCGCAATATTCTGCAATTAGGAGAATTACCGAAGCAAGCAAGCCTTCGGCAGCATCATAGAAAAACGCATTCTGCCCCATGCTTGCACTATCTGCCCCACCGCTATACACAATGGTCTTGGCTGTTATCTTTGCATATTTCTCAGCTTTTGCTTTATCCGATAGATTCTTAGTTTCGTTATATTTATCCATATATTTGTTAACCAGATATAGCATATTAAAACTGTTGCTCTTGGTTGGGTTTCTGAGGTCAATTACCGCCACATCATATCCATATTTCTTTGTCACTGCCCCATAAGTCCGGGCGAGATCGCCTTTGGTGTCGGTCGTTATGAAGCTCATCCCACTTGCACACGCATATTCAAGATTGGGATAGATAAAGCAAGCGGTTTTGCCAACACCGGCGGCGCCAATCATCAAAGTGTGAACATCTGCATCATCAACTAATGCAATAGTGTTCTTTCCCTGCTGTTTCATCCCTATGATTGTTCCTTGCGGCAAATTGCCCTTGATTTTGCCCAACGCTGCATTTTTACGCCATAGGCGAGGCAAGTATGGCACATGCTTATATATTCGCAAAATTTCCGCTTTATTTGCAAACCTCGCCGTGCCGTGTTGGCCATCGCCAACTGTTTTTGACTTGATATTATCCAGCGATTGATTTCCGCTTAACATAACTAAAAGTCCAACTATGCAAAAACTAGTGAAACATACGGACAAAAAGATTATGCTTTGCATCAGCTACCACCCCTTTCTCGCAACAAAAAACAGCCCATCAAGGACTGCATAGATTTTTAATGTTCAAATCTTATAATTTGTAATACATAGGAATACAAGATTCATTAAAATAATTATAGTGTTCCTGCATAGTTTCTCCGAACTTTTTAAACCCATTTCTTTCATAAAAGTCTTGCGCATTCTCAACAGAATAAAGCAAAATATAATCTGCGCCAATAACACTTTCGACTATATCATAAATTTGACTTACCATATTATTCAAAATTTTATCGCTTAAAACACCATCTTCACGATTTTCGCTAAAAGGCATATTTTGATACTTTTCATCCACCGCAAATGCCTTTATTTCAACCGAAGGATATTTTTCAGTTACCTCATCATCCGTAATAGTAAGCAATGAACAAACCAATGATGCATATCCTGCAATTTTTTTCGTATCTTCATCAATAAAAATGTAAGTAACAGAATCCTTTTCCGATAAGCTTTCAAGCAAATACTTGTCCAATGCTTTGTTCGAACAGCGAAATAAGGCGGCAAAGTCTTTTTGCTCTCCGCTTTGGAATACTACTTGTGAAAGATTCACTTCTCTTCCATATTTCATTTTTTAACTACTTTCAAACCTTCGCATTTTTTTAGAACTTCTGCTTTTCTTTCTTTTCTCGCAGAATTACGCTCAGGCTCCAATTTGCCTTTGGCAATAAATGGCTTGCCCACCGGCACCGCTAATGTACTCATAACATTCGCCTCTACTTTCATCAATATTTTATCGCTTTCACTCATTATAGCACGACCTCCATAAAAATTGCAAGAATTTTACATATGAATTATTTTCCTGTATTATTTTATGCAATTTTAAGGGTTTTACTACCACCAACTCCAAGTTTGCTGGTCATCATCTTGCTCCGGTTCAATCTCTTGTTGATGCTCTTTAGCCAATTCTATCGCCTGTGCAACATAATCGTGCAGAATATGCTCATCAAGCCCGCAATCTTGGTAGCCTTGCAGGATGGCTTGGTAGTAATATAATGATGGCTCGCCGAACTGGTGTCCGTCTGTCATAATATATGCCATTTCATTGATAATTGCACCATTTGAAAGCCGAACCTCAACATTTTCCTTTTCATAAAAACTTGGATACCCTTCAAAGCGGTCAAGCGCCACTTCATCTTGTGGAGTGATGCGCCAAACACCAACAGGCACACTCGCACCCTCTTTAGGCTCAACAGTTGCCACGGCACAATTTGAACCACCACGAAATAGCAGTTCATAGTTTGGAATAGTGCCTACGCCTACAAACCTTGCGGTCGGGCAGCGGGCTAGCATTTGTTTGAAGTTTAGATTGCTCCCATATGCAACATATAATTTACTCATAAATTTGCCCCTTTACATAGAAACGGACAAATCTTCTTCCGAAGACTCGTCCGTTTGTTTTAATTCTTCTTTTTCTTGCTTTCGCTTTTTTATTTCCTCTCGCTGTTTTATGGCATCTTCGGGATTTTTCCAAGCGATGCACCCATCGAGATTTTTCAGTAGATGTCCGCGTGCCGTTTTGAACTCATCGCCTATCATTCCAAGCCGGAGGAGCCAAGTGCGGAAGGTGTATTTTTCATTGGTGCTGGCGGTTTTAGAATGGCAAGCAAATCTCTGTTGCAGTGCCTGATGACTAACCGCAAGGCTGAATTGGATATATGTCTTTATTTCCCCTGCGTGAAGCGTGCCGTTAAATAACCTGAACTCAATTGTGCCTTTATTCCAAGTGCTGTGAAGATTCAGAGCATGGTAGCGTGAGTGGTCATAATGGTGCCGGCTTTGGTCACACCCTTGATACCACATCCCTTGAATTTCAGCCTTTGATTTAGGTCTGCGAGCATTTATCTGCTGCAGAAACCTATCATTAACTTTCTTGCAAAATCTAGTTTCACGGTTTCTATCAACCTGAAGTGATTTGAAAATCAAATCCTCTTTTGAGGCCATTATATTGGTAATATTGCGAATGGTCTTTGCTGTATGGTGCGTGGCATCCACATGAACATGAACACCGCATGATGTATTTATTACAGCACCCCTTTGGCGAAGTTTCCGCACCAGTTCTTGAACTGTTTCGATATCTTCATATTTGCAAATAGGGCTCACTAATTCCACCTTGTAATTATCGGCAGTTTCGGCACCGCGATTTTTTTGTGGCGTTATACTCCCATCATAAACAATTTTCCAAATGCGATTGTTACCATCCCGTATTTCTCGTGTGTCATAACCAGTTCCGATGTACTGGAAGTCTGTATCAAAGTGTTTTGAAACAACTTCTGCCGCCATCTTGCGTGTGATACCTGTCATCTCAATTTCTATACCAAACTTTTGGTCTTTCACATCACTACCTCCGGCATAGGCCCTTCGGTAGTTTGCTCCTGTTGCCACTCGCGCCATTCGAGGAGCTCATCATTCCAGTCCTTGCTAAGCATATTGTGGCTTTTGCTAACGGAGTATCCCATTTGTGCTAGTAATTCCATTAGTTTTTTGCTCATATCTTGCCCTGCCTTGTCGTTGTCAAGGCACAGTTCAACTTTCTTAATCTGCGAATTGTTATCTAAAAAATGCAGAAGTGGAGCGGATGATAAGCCACCTAATGCGATAAAATTGGCGGACTCCCAATTATTCACAATTGAAAGATAGGAGAGCATATCTATTGCCGATTCAAAAACGAACAAGGCATCGTTGTCATCGTTTATGTGATTAAAAGAATATTTCTTATCGCTCCCTGCTACATCGAAACGAACTTTGCTATCTTTATTTGTGCTTTTGCTATGTGCATATCTTGGGATGCCACCTTTATCTCTGCCTACGAACACAACATTGCCATGCGGTGCTGATTGATAAATGGTGCGCTCGTGAGCGAAATGTTCAACTACCTTGCGATCTATTCCGCGCGTTTGGCAAAGATATGCAAATGTTTTGTTCATATTAGTATCACGCTTCGGGAGCTCGAATGGTTTTCGTTGTAGGATTTGTTTCTCTGCTTTTTTGAATTCTTTTCCATCATCTCCATCCAAGAGCAGTTTAACGGCTTCTCTAAAACTCAGATTCATAAATTTCATAATGAAATCTATTGCGAGGCCGCCTTCGCCTGTGGCGTGGTCATACCACACATTCCCGTTTATAGTTACGCTTTTGTTGCCTATCCATCGAAACTCCCGCCCTTCGCGCTTTAACTTTTCGCCCCTTGATAATAAAAGTGCCGCAATATCAACATTATTTGCGGCACGGATTTGTTCTTTTGTATATTTATTCATTCAGCATCACTCCAATTTCTGCCCCATAGCCAGTTTCTTTTTGGCTAGCTTTTTGTAATCTTTTGAGTCTAAATTCCTACTCCACTTGCTATGTTTTTTCTCGTAATCATCTTTAATTTCCCCCGCAAGAAAAAACAGGATGTTCTGCAATGCGGCAGACATATCCTGCTTTTGTTCTTGCGGTTTCAAAACCTCTTGTATAACGGCATTCTTGATTGATTGAAATTCTTTTTGCATATATAGTGGCGGAAGTTCTTTTGGTGTTTGATAGATTCCTATTATTTCTTTTTGCAAATCACACCATTTTTCATATAGTTTTGTTATGTTTTCGTCTTTGGAAACTTCGCTCACAATCTCATCAACTAATTTCTTTATGGGAGGCTTCAAATATCCATATTGTTTCTTTCCGGTTGTTTCAAGAAGTTTCTGCCGCAGCTCTATCATCATTTTTTCAATCTGAGGATTTGACTTAAAATCTAAATTCGCAAGGCTCTTTTTGAATTCAGATTTCAATTTATCACGCACTCCTGTTTTATCTGCATAAAGCATCATCATTTCATCGTGGAAGATTTCATTCGCAAAACACGAGCGGAGATTATCAATCCCCTGCTCCGTCAAGTATTCATTTCGTGGATTGGCGTTCCATACTAATAAATGCACATGTGGATGATGGCTTTCATTATGAAATGCCGCATACCATTTCAAATCTTGAAGTGGGATTTTATGATTTTTAGCGATTTCCACCTGCTTAGATTTCAAAAGGTTTTGCCATGTGGATGCATTGTTATATTCCAACCGCTCTGCATCCTCACGCCGCAGAGAAATTACGGAAGCATATACATTTCCCTTAACATTTCCCTTATGTTGCTCCAATTCTTTTTTAACTTCCGCAAGGATTGGCGGTTTAGAGGATGCGGAAAATAATCCATGACTGCGGGGACGATCTGAAAGGTAATCTACAAACCCACTATTAATAGACATATCAACGCCATCACGCTTTGCAACATAATCTACAAAGTTATTAAAGTTTCGCCCTTTATAATACACACAAGTGAAAAATATTTTTGCATTTGTCATAGATTCTTGACCTCGTTTACAGCTTCCAAATGAATTTTGCGTTTTTGTTCATCGTCTAATTCGATGAATTGTGCAAGTGTTTTTGCTACTACTAACTGCGCAACTGTATTCTTAAATTGCAAACTTCTGATTCGTTTTTCTGTGTGACCTATAACTCCTTCAACAGTTTGCGCGATGACATCAGTAAGAAAAGTCATATTGATTTTTGATTCTAAAAAACCCAAGTAGAATTCAATAGATTTCTCAATAAATTCGCTTTGACTTTTGCAATTATCATTGCGATAATGCTTGCTCACTCTACTTAGCGTTTCGGGATGCACCCAAAGTGCAAATTTCTGCTTGTTATTATGCGACATTTCCCATTACCCCTATCTTAACCCCTATGTTTTTCTTTTAATACTGCGGAATTTTAAGCATAGCAACCCCTAAGCCGACTCCATAGGCTGATTTGCAACCCCTATGGCTAATGCTCGAAAACTGGCGGCACTGCCGCCAGATGTGACCGGGACGGGGAGTTTACAACCCCGACCCTTTAACCTGTTTCGTTTTATCAGGTTGTTTCGGAGGCAAGCCGGTTTTGCCTTCTAAATATTGTTGAACTGCTTTTGGTACTACTTTGGCATATATTTTGTCTAATTGCTCTTGTAATACCTGTTCTAATTTCCCATCAGAGAACTGCTGGATTGCAGAGAGCTTCTCGGCATCATATTCGATTGTTAACTTCGAATTTTTCATTATTACCACCCTTTACATAGATATTTGGTTTTCTTCTATCTCATCTTCATAGCTATCGAAGAATACTTTTTGTTTATTTGATTTTGGTTTTAATTCACTAGCATCTTCCACGAAACTATCTAAATCACCTCTTATAATGCGTTCTTGCATGCTTTTGAGAAAATTCGCTATTGTCTTAAACGCTCCGCTTGTGCTAAACTGTTGGGGGGCGGATGAAGAGCAGAACTTATAAAATGCTGTTGGTATATTGAGAACCAAATATTCGCCCAATAATGCTACATCAAGCTGTTCAAGAGGCAAGCATTCGCGTCCATTTGCCCACTCGATAGCGTTCTTTAATACTGCAATATTCCTTTTTTCACATTGTTCTACTGTCATCTTAAATCACTCGCTTTTAGTTTTGAATTTTGCGATTTTCGACCTTCACATAGATATTTGTATTTCATTTGCCTCATCTTCATAGCTATCGAAGAGCGATGTTTGCTCATTTGCCTGCGGTTTCAACTCACGAACTTTCTTGGCACATTCAGCGAAATCATTTAGATATCTATCACCATCTTCGTGCAACCGCATCATTACTAAGTCGTTAGTTTCAATCGCTTTTCTCAACCTTTTTGCACACCCAACAGCAAATTCGATAGATGTTTGCTTAATATGTTCAGCTCGCATATTAGCCAATTTTGAAGCTAAATATTGATAGTTTTCATCTGATTCAAATAGTTTCAATGCCCTGCGAGCGTTCTCTTGAATTTCATCTGCCCTCGCCATATATTCATATGGAACCTTTTCCGGTGTGAGCCTATTATATATTTCAGGGCGATGCTGCGGTTCATATAATTCTTCGATTTTTTTCTTGGCAATTTCTATATGAGTTCGCACAAGATTAAGATTTACACCATCAGCATTTAACGGATCACGACAGCCATGCGTGTATAAATAATCCCATCGTTCAAAGCGTTCTTGCAGTTCTTCGATAGGATTTTCCTGCTCCTTTTTAGGCATTGCGCATCACCCCATATTCATATCCGTTTCCTGCGATAGTGTTTGATTCGCTTGTTGTTGGAACACCCACTCTCGCAACCCATTCATAGTTTTTTTATTTTCGCCTTCGAAATCATAGGGAGACATAGCGTATTCTTCTGCAACGCTTGCAAATTCCGTTGTATCAATATCCGTTAGATATTGCTCTGCATGTGAGTCAAAATATTCCCAAAACTCATCGCTGTTATTACTTGTAGCAAATGCATTTATCAGTGCTACAAGTGAAACTGTATCGGACACAAACTGTCCACCCGCATCCGCATCAGGATTGAAATATATCCTCTCAACGCTGTCATCATTCAGAAAGAATTTACATGGAGTAAAGTCATAAATTTCAAATAGTCTTTCGTTTTCAAGTTTAATGCTATCTTGTTGTTCAATCACTTGTTCGATTTGTTTTGCACAAGGAATATATGCTGAATATCTTGCATAATCGTGCCCTTCGCATGAGACCAACAGACCATCATTACCATTGAAAGGGACATACAAAAGGCAATGATATAAATCTTCTTTTTCATTGCGATTGGCGTTGTTGATAATTTCATTATGCTCACGAATAAAGTCATGATCTTCCAATAAATTTTCATTTAGCTTTTTGAAATCAGCGTCACTAATAGTTATTATTTTATCCACTACGCATTTTTGAGGCATAGTGTATTTGTTATCAAAAAGCAAATTTGCTGTTATATTAAACATTTTTCCTAATTTCCTTTCTCTAATTTAGCCGTCCCCAACCATAGTAATGCTTTTGCCAAAAGTTCGAATTAATATCGGCATAACTGATTGGATCGCCACAATGGAGCATCTTATCCTCGCCTACATAAATGCCAACATGGGTGACGGGGTTCTCTGATTTATAGGTTTTAGTGAAGAAAATCAGGTCGCCCGGCACGGCTTCGGCATAGGTGATTTTTGTACATTCGTTGTATATCCCCTGTGCTGTGGTGCGCGGTAGGTTATATACTCCGCTTTGGGTATAAGCCCAACAAACGAAGCCAGAGCAGTCGAAGGATGTCTGTGGATTGGAGCCGCCCCAAACATACGGATAGCCAAGATACTTAGTAGCTTCTGCCATAAGTGCGGCAAAGGCTTCGCTCATATTGGCAAAGCTCGGTGCATCAACGCCTGAGCCATCGCCAACAAAAACACCACCGCTCATCACAAAATCATAAGTTAGAACGATATTATCTTTGTTTTCCTGCGTGATCTCTATGCCGAATATTCTCTCTATTTTTGGATAGATATACCCCTCATAATCGCCAACGGCAATAAACTCGCCATCGTCATTCGTATCCAAAAAGCATAGGGCAAATTGTCGATAGCTCCCGTGCGGTTCTTCACTAAAAAGGCAAAGGTAGATAACCTTCGCCATCGTTACATCTATTGCTCCACTAACCACTTCGGCGTTTATATCTTCTAGCGTACTCTGTAGGGCCAGTAGCCTGTTTTTCATTGCTTTTATTTCTGCGTTGTAATCACTATGCAGCGACCAACTATCAATCGAGAACAGCGAGGCAGGGGAGAATAAATAGTTTAATGCTTGTTTATTGCTCTGCCCTAAGTTGCCAAAGATAGTTGCTATACCGCTTATAGTGAAATACATAAGCGCCAATATTATTATCAGCACACTCCCAACCACTTTCCAAGTTCTCTTGTCGGTTGCCACAGTTACTGCAGTTTTTATAGCTAATCCTGTACTCATTAATTATCGCCTCCTGTCTTTTAATTCGATATCCAAAATTGAACATAATAAATAAATGGGATATTATAACTATCATGCCAAAGCGAAAGGTTTAATTGCCGCCGGCAAGTTGAAAGGTTGGTATTATGCCGAGAAACATGGGAAAATCAGTCCTTCATTGATTTTAATGTTTGATGATATAAAGCATCCCATTATGCCTATAAGGGAATATCGTTTTTATGAATATATGCCGTTGCTTCCGGCAGATAAGCAAGTAAATCCATGACTATTTTCCGCCTGCCGTTCCGAATAGTTTTGATTTATATTCAGGTGCAATAACCTGAAGATTGTATCTCTCATTGCCGCATTTAAATAAACAAACCCCACGCTGTGGGTAGCGGATTAATTCATATTCGCTTTGCTCTAATTGGAGGGTATCCATATAGAATTTAGAATCCACAGTTCCTGCGTTAAAGAGGAATTGATGTGTTGGGATACTGAATAATGGCTTGGTATATTCTGCTATAGATGGAAGTGCAAAGTCCTCCAAGTTTTGCGAAGCGAGAATAACCGCACTATCTTTTTTACGCACACGCTTTGAGAAATTGCGGATATATTCGATTGCAGTGAGGTTTGTGAGAAATAGATAAAGCTCATCTATACTCGCTACGGCATTGCCCTCTGTTAGAAGCACATTGGACATATACGAAAGAACATTGAAAAGCATGGCATTCTTAACACTTTTATTGGATTCGAGTAGCCCTCTAACCCCAAAAGTCAGCATTTTATCGCTAGTTATATTGGTATGCCCATCAAAGAATTTACTCTCTGAGCCGATACACATAGAATGCAACCCCAAACACAATTCTTGCAGAGTTTCTGCTGAATATAGATTATTTTTGCTCTCGTCATAGCTCATAAACTCATCGTCCAACAACTTATATAAATCCTTCAAAGTCGGATAATCAGTCGGTACTATCCTTGAAAAATCGCACTTTTCTGTTATGCCGAATTCCTTGTAGAGCTTGGATATAAAGATTTCGAGGGTGTCGAGATGTGCATCTTTAAAATCTTTGTAAGTGCGGAAGAAATCTTTAAGAAACGAAATATGTTGACTAAGCACAGATTTTTCGCGGAATGCTTTGGGCGATTCATCATCGTCCGTTTCATCATCAGCGTTCCAACTTTTCGGCTCCAACACATTGATTTTGTATTCGCCGCTCATTAAATCGATATAGCAACCGCCGAGACTATTGGTTAAATCAGCATACTCCATTTCAGGATCAAGGATTATTAGTTTCTTGCCTTGTTGCCGCAGGGTTGTTAATATTAGCTTCATTAAGAATGATTTTCCCTGCCCTGAATTGCCGAGAATAAGGATATTAGCATTGGTTTTGTCATCAGCTCTTTTGTTAAAGTCCACAACCACATTGCTTCCGCACTTATCGCGCCCAAGATAGAATCCCATGCGGTCGTTCTTCCCTGAATAATTAAAGGGATAGAAGTTCGCCACCGAAGTTGCCGGTAGCACTCTTTCAAACTGAACACCGAATGCGTTATGACCTATTGGCATGACGGATATAAATCCTTGTTGTTGGCGAAGCAGAAGTTTATCGATATTTAGTTTGCTTCTTACTAACTCTGCATGAACATCGGCTTGTAGCTCCCTCAACCTGTCCAATGAGTTGGCTATTATCTCGATAAATACTGCCGTATGCAAGAGCGGTTCTTTATTTCTATGGAGCTGTGCTATCAATGTCTGCACATCTCGCAGATTACTCTCAGCCACCACACTCGCTTGCAAATCATTAGTCGCCGCGCGGTTCATTCTGTTTCGATTAGCCGCATTCGATAGTATTTTTCTTTCTTCGGCGGGAGTAACATGGCGGATATATACCTTCAAAGTTACGCCATCTTTCTCGCCCAAGTGTTGAAGGATGCCCAGTTCATTTGTTTCAGTTGGGTATTCCCGAAGGGCCCATACTGAGCGATATGTGTTGCCGCAAATAAAATAATCCGTGAAGAAACGGATTGCCCCCGGGCAGATCATATCTAAAAACTCTTGGATTTTAGCTTCCTCTTGTTGCTCAGAAGTCAGCGGTTCGGCTTGCTTTGATTTGAATAATTGCATCAATCCTGCCCCTTTCTATAATCTTCATGCCCTTAGTTTGATATGCTATCGCAAGAAGGTCATCATCAACCGATGTGCTTCCGTTGACTTTCAATAAACACGCAACACTGCTTACATTAGCAGCGGCCATAGATGTTCCGCTTTTGTGAGCATACCTTGCCCCATTGGTGCCGATAGTGAAAGCATTGGTCAGGCTTCTTGGATAAGCACTTAATATTCTCTCGCCTTTTGCGTATAAGATTTCTTTGTTATTGGTTGCATCAAAATTAGAAAAGCTTGCTTTATAATAAAAATTGCCAACGCATCCAATGGCGCCAACAGCAATAACTCCATCTAAGCAAGCAGGCGCAGATATATCGCCGCCGTCATTTCCGACCGCCGCAATTAAAACGCAACCCTTTTCTTTTGCGTAGGAAATAGCATCATTCAATGCAGCGGTAACGCTGCTTTTTGGTGCTACAAGGCTGATGTTTATAACATCGGCACCATTATCTGCGGCATACCTAATAGCCCTCGCCAAGTTTGCCACTGTGCTACCCTTTGGGGATATAACCTTCAGCGGCATTATCTTCGCATCGCTTTCGGCGGCAATAATACCTGCCACATGAGTGCCATGTCCATTGTAATCTGCAACATCAGTTTTATAACTATCGCTTGTGAAGTTCTGCGGTTTAACGATTCTATTGGCAAATACAGGATGAGTAATATCCGCCCCTGTATCAATTACTGCAACTATTACATCAATGGGTTTTGCATTTACCTGAACTGTAAATGGCAAAACTACTAATACGAAAATCAACAATATTGATGCTATCTTTTTATTTAAATTCCTCATATTTATCCCCCTACATATCCATATCCATATCAATATCAGGCTCGTCATAAGGCTCGTCTACATATTCCATGATAATTCCCAAAGCCTCATGATAATTTCCGGAGCTCATAACTCGCTCGCTCATTTCAGATGCTTGCTCCCGATACCCCGCTCGCTTTAATGCTTGCGATGCCTTGCCTATTAGGTTGAATATATTGCCATCCTCGCCAATTAAAGCACATTCAGGTTTAATAAATTCTTTGTTTTCACTCATTGTTTTGCTCCTTTTCGATTTCCTTTTCTACGATGTTTTCTGCGTATCTTGCACCATCGACATCGTCAAACTCCGCTTGTGTGATGTTTTGTTCGAAGTAAACCGCAAGCATCCGCTGGATATCAGCTTTCGTTGCTTTCTTTACATCAAATCCTTGCTCTTTCAATAGTTTTTCAACTCTGTGAATTGTGTTGTTTATCTCATTCTGCTTTTGATTACGGAAGCGAAGGGAAATTGTAAACTCCCTTGCTGTTGCCATTGAAAGTTGGATTTTATCCAAGAAGTCGATGTCTTGCTCGTGCAAATCCTGCACTGCCTCGATAGGCTCGCTCGCTTTTAATTCTTTCAGATATTCCTTATTATCTTCGAAACTCTCGCGGCTGTTTTGGCAGCAAATCTCAACTTCTTCCACACTTTTGAGAACAGTCGCAAGTGCGTGAAGCCGATACATAATAGCTTCCGGCGAAAGCACAGCAAGGTTGTGTGGTTTGATGATATAAAAGACAATCTCACCATTATGATTGGTTTTTACGCTGTAATCTGTTATGGTATCAGCACCGATCAGTTCACGAGTTGATTGCTTGTTTTTTTGATTTAATATTTTCACTTTGTAGCCCACCTCCATTCGAAGTATTGTTGTTTGCTGATGAAATACCGCCATGCCCATAGGATATATAGCTTTATCGACACATCATCAAGCTGAATTGCCAAAAATGAGTATGCACAAATCATCACTAGCGGGAGGGAGAAGCTGAATCTTGTGAGTATCAAAACTGCAACGATCAGCCCTACGCCGATGATTACAATATCGCGCAGAGTCCACAGCCAAAGCTGTGCCTGCGCCCTTAAATTTTCAGGGTATATATGATTCATTCTTACCTCCCAATCCTTGTGATAGTTTTAACCATGCTAACTGTGCTTTGCACATTCCTAACTGCGTGCGACCAGTTGCCCTTCGCACTGGTATCGATTCCGAACTGCCCGGCAATTCGCGGAACCTCGCCCGCCGCAAGCATAATACCTATGCCCAGTAGGATATGCGTGTTCCAAGTTATAAGCCCCGCCATTAGCAGCGTTGTCTGCATAAAAGCTGTAAAGCATAGGGCAATAACTTGTTTGCACCACCCGATGAACCCATCCAAGTGTCCTCTTGGAACACTAAACATATACAGGCTTCCAAGAGCGACATTAATGAGCAATATACCGCCGCGCTTGATGTTGGCAAAAAACACTTTGATTACACAGTAGCCGAGTGCGATGATGAGAAACATATTGAAGAAACTACTTATTTTCAATGCTTCACTACCGATTAGGTTGTTGGCAATGCCCGCAATCGAAAAGTCCACTTCACTTTCTACAAAACTACCTATCATCTCTCGGCTCATTAAATCTTGCAGAGTTATTGCCCATTTATATAAAACAATGGGCAGCGTAGTAAAAATAGAGCAGGCGAAGAAGCCTTTTATTGCATTCAATGCAGTATCTTTCAAGGCCGGTTGACCATTCTGCATCTCTATTGCACACTCGAAAACCGCTACAATAAGTCCTGTAGCAAATAACGCCCAAGCGAACAGGGACAGGAAATCTGTGAATGTTTTTATCCAAGTTAGCTCGAATATCTCTGCGCCCATGCCGTTCATTTGTGTGAAGAAACCGCTTAGAAATTCCAGTATCTTGGCATGTATCCAGTCGTACATTTCCTGCATTATCTTGTTGATCGTCCAATTAAAAATGAACATTTATCCACCTCACATCCCAATAATTGTCCATAGATATGTGGGGGCGGTTAGTGTAAAGACAAGACACGCAAACAGGATAGCGGGGGCGGCCCATTCGAACTGCCCATGCTTTTTATAATCAAAATATGCCATGCCCAGCTTGACAAAAAAGAAAACCGCAAGGATTACATTAATGACAGGGAACACAACAGTATTAACCACCTGCTTGATTTGTGCAGCGGTCGCTGTCCATGTGCTGCCTATCACTCCCGCAACATCAGGATTGGCATAAACTGCGGTTATAAAAAGGAAAAGCGTGAGCAGAGTGCCCACGCTTAGTGTTAATATTTTTCTCATAGTAACCTCCCTAGTAACCTGTTCGAGGCAACTTGGTGATTGATGGTTGTGCGTATACTTTTGTTACCCACCTTGCGTTGCCCATAATCCATTGCTCCCCGTGAAGACCGCCGACATCGGTGTGATTAGTGAATTGATATCCATTGGCGAGAGCCCCGAGCGTTATCCCATAGACCTTCGGCATTTCCACATTGCTAAACCCTGCCGCCACTCGACCGAATACGAACATAAACTCTGTCACATATTCATTTCCCGCAAGGCCAAGCGCACTTTGTGAAGCCGGCAGCACATAATTCGTGCCGGTTGACAGGTTATCCGCAAGTGTAGTCCAATCGCGCTGATTGGTTTTATACACTATCTTGTATGATAACTTCTGATTCCATGTGCCTGTAATTATCTTTGTTAATCTAATTGCATCCACAGGAAGTGTATCGCGCCAGTAGAACGAATCAAGCGGAACTGTGCCATTATTACGGATTTTATCGAAAGTATAAAGCATTTCTTGGTTTGGCATAACCTCGCCATATCCCCATTTTTGCACCGAAACATTGGTGTAAACGCTCTCGTTTAACACCTCAACCTTGATAATCTGCCCGCTATGCTCCAGCGTTACATCTAAGGTATTAGGGTTCACGGAGTAGTATGGCGGTGCCGTTATTTCTTTGATGATATACCGCCCAAGTGGTATTGGCTTGGATATAGCAAGGCCGCTTTTGTCTGACTTTACTGTATCCACTACCTTACTGGTTCTATAATCCCTAATCTCAAACACTGCACCCTCAAGCAATGTGCCTTTGGGCAGACCATTCGTAGGGTTGTCATCTGCCGATTTCTTGGTGATTTGAATTTGCCCTTGTATCGCTGTGTTTTTCCATTCGATTGTGGATGTTGCTCCATATTCGATATAGAAAGTTTTCTCTTGCGGATCAAGGACATAGCCGGGAGCTTCCATTTCTTTTACATAAAACTTGCCGTTGGATAGCTTTTTATCAATAAATACATAGCCGTCCTGATCACTGGTCACTCTCATAAGTGGATTGCGGTTTTCATCGGAGATTAAAAAGGTTACACCATAGATTCCCTTGCCTGTTACGCTGTCGACCTTGTGAATAAGAACACTAGACATCTTGCGGTTAGTGATAGTAACGCTACCGATTTTGTCGTTCTTTATCTCGAAATTTTGCGGTTCGCTATTAACTGCATATCCCTTCGCCCTGAGTTCAATTAGCGTGTACCACCCTGCATCCCAATCGCTTAGTGTGATAATACCATAGGCATCTGTCGTGAAATTGCCGATATATTCGCCATTCATCTTCCTGATTTCAAACTCAACATCAGGGATTGGCTGACGGCTTTCCTCATCGAGCTTGATGATTTGGAATCCGCCCTCTTTGGTGTTTGTGAATTCCACAGTTATTACGCTCTGTTCGTTGCCGCTGATATACACAGTCTTTGGTGTAGTATCAAGGATATATCCATCAGGGGCTTTGGTTTCGGTAATTATATATGTCCCTGCTTTTAGTTGCGTTAAAACTGCCGTGCCTTGCGAGGTGGTGATAACCTCAATAATAGTAGTGCCACCTGTTCCGCTTGTGCCTGAGAGGTAATCCACCCTGAACTTAGCATTTGCCAAAGGCTCGCCTGTTCGTGCATCTACTTTTTTGATGATAATGGCTGATAGCGGTGTGTTTTCAAAGGTAAGCGTTTTATTCTCGCCGCCCCTTATAAACACTTCTTGTGTCAGCGGCTCTTTTAACTGATACCCCGCCGCAGGCTCCATCTCGGTTACCTTCCACCAACCATCTTGCCTGTTTTCAAGGATGATTAATCCATCTTCGTCCGTCATAAATGTTCCTAAATCGTTAAGCTCGCCTGTGAAAGTATTATTAGAAGCGTACAACACATGGAACTTAGCACCCTTGATTGCATCGCCTGTGATACTATCTATCTTTTTAATAGTAATATTTGGTTTGCGATAGTTTTCAACCACCAGCGTAGATGTTTTCCCTGCAAACAGTTCAACATGATATTCTGTATCATTAAGCAGATAATTCTCAGGAGCATGAACTTCCTGAACCGAATAAACGCCTTCGTCAAGATTATCAATTAGGATGCGCCCATTCTCATCGGTGATTCTATCGAGATAGCGTGTGCCATCCGCAATTCTGCTAATTTGGAATGTTGCACCGCCCAAATGCTCTTTGGTTAGTGCATCCCTTTTAATGATTTCCAGTTTAGGTTTCATAGTGTTTGTGAAAACAAATAGTGCATTTTCATCAGGGTTTATTTGAATAGTGCGAACACTATCATCAATTAGATATCCATTTGGTGCCACAATTTCAATAACTTGATATGCGCCCGGCTCTAGATTTGTTAAGTCAATCTCGCCGTTTATATCGGTGGTATACTCTTTTTCATAAGAGCCGCCAATGTGCTTAATGAGGAATTTCGCATTGACCAAAGGTGCGAAAGTTTCACTATCTATCTTCACAAGATGAATTCCGGGTTTAAGCTGATTGAAGAAGATAAGGGTTGGTATTTCTTTTTGCCCTGCCTTGATTTCTATCTGCTGTGGTGTGGAATTAATAACATGCGAGTGAATGGTTGCAATTTCTTGCACCCAATAAGTTCCCTCTGCAAGCCCTGATAATAGGATTTCGCCGTTTGAATTGGTTGTATATTGCCCGATTAACACAGTATCGTGATACACCTCAAAGGTAACGCCCTCAAGTCTTGTGTTGGTTGTTTTATCGTACTTAATAATCCGCAAACTCGGCTGTGATTCGTTTTTTATAACAAGTACGGGATCATCGCTTGTCGCAGGATCGTATGGGTTTATATATATTTCATGCGAAGTTGAGTCCAATTTGTAGCCGCTTGGAGCAACTTTTTCGCGAAATTGGTAATACCCTTCGGTTACTTCGTGCAAATACATATACCCTGATGCATCACTGGTGAGGGAAGTTATAAACTGCCCATCCTTAAATGCATCAAATACTGCGCCCTCAAGTGTTGCGCCTGTGTTGGCATCTACCTTGATGATTTGCAGGGTAGGCTTTCGGCTATTATTAAAGACTAATTCAATATCTGCACGCCCATCCCACTCGAAAGTCTGCGGGGTAGGATCAATCTCATAGCCTTTCGGGGCTGTTATTTCTGTTACTTTATAACTTCCAAGCGGCAATTCATTGCTTTCGAAATGAATATATCCATCGCCCATAGTAGTTTTAGTAGTAGTGAACGAACCATCTATCTGTTCTATTTTGAACACTCCGCCCAGCAGAGTGAAGCCGTTTTGTTTGTCTATTTTCTTTATATACACATTGCATTTAGTCTGATTTCTCGCTATATGAGTCACTGTTTGCCCTGCGGCAAGCCCTATCTGCTGTGGCGTTGGATCAAGCAGGAAACCGGTTGGTGCCTGAGTTTCTGTCAAAGTCCAAGTAATATCAGGGTTTAACATTTCCCATTCAATAATGCCCTGACTATTGGTTGTTCCCTGATAATTCGAGCCATCTGTGCCAACTAGCGAGAATATTGCACCCGCGAGTGGTCTGCCGCTCTCGTCCATCTTTTGAACAATTAATCTGCCATAAAGACTTTCTTTTGCCGCCCAGCGCATAGTGCCTTCGGCGGTCATTGGTGCATAGAGTGGATCGGCCACAACATAACTCTGCTGATTATTATCATCATTATTGGCGAAAAACACATTATATTGGCTTATAGATGTTGTTGCTTTTATCTTCATTTCGCTTGATTCAGGTGTGGCAAGAACAGGTAGCCAAACTTTAAATTCTCCACAATACTCAATACCATTTACATTGCCAACATTAAAATGCTCTTTGTTAGGCACCTTCCATCCGTTAGATGTGGTTTCGAGTGCAGAGCCATCAAGTGCGGTAATGAATGTACCACTCGGTGCATTTTCGAGCGAAATATCTATTGAATAACCATAACTGAATGTAGATGTCATAGATGAAGTTGAGAATGTTCGGGTGTAATAATCAACACCACCCCTTGTTTCTTTTCTTATTCCATACATATTGTTTTCTTCAGCACCGGCTATCCCTTTTGGATCTTGCACATCAAGTATAGTATTAGGGTTATCCTCTGCAAGCCGAACAGTAAGCCCTGTTTCCATAGGCTTTGTCCAGTTAGCAGCGTGCATAAGAATAATTGTTAATGCGGTATATACTCGTTGTTGTTGTGCAGTTGTTGGATAATCAACAACCGAGCGACCTGTGCTAAAGGCGGTGCCGCTCACACCCACCTGCCCCAAAGTTGCCCAAACTGCCACTTGCGAAGCATAGGCGAATTCGTCAAGCGTTAGGCTTGAAAGCTCAGGGTGATCAGGAACATTTATTGCCTTAAAATCTTCTAATGGGCGTTGCGGGTAGCCGTTGGTTGCAGCGCCAATTAACTGCGGATTTGCGGTGTATTTGCCTGTTATTGGCAGGATTTTATTTGCCGGAGGGTTTGATTTCCCCCAATCGACGCACCACGCGCCGCCTTTGATGCCGTCATCTGTGGTGTATGCCCATGCGCTACCGCCAAGCGTCGTTCCTGTCGTGGTTTGCAGGTAGTATTGGCGGTTACTGCCTGTTGTTATTGTTACCCATTTGCTATTTCCATCGGTTATGGTTTTTGCAAGCGATTGCAAAGGTAATATGGGCAATAAAAATGTTAGTAATAGCATAAATGCCATTATTTTTTTCATATTATTTCATTCCTTTCAAAATTTTTGTAAATAAAAAGAGCCATCTCTCGATAGCTCTCAGTTAAGTTATATAGTTTATTTTAATGCTTCAATTTTTCGCTCGGAAGTTCTCTGCGGATTCTCATCGCTCTTTGGGTATGTGCTATATGTGGTTAGAAGCCATACCATTGAGCGTGCTGTGTCGTAATTTGCAATGTCGCACACCCACCATTTCCCTTCGAGATAAACTTCATTCCAAGCATGGTTATAGTCCATAACAATTACGCTTGGGATTCCTGCCGTTTGGCAGATAAAGTTAAACGCATTGGCATACCCGCCGCACTCATCTTTCAACACTTTATCCGATGTCCACAGGTTTTCTATGCGATAGTCTGCTGTTGATTCGGATTTGCCATACTCGAATTTATCGGCTACTTTATCGGCAATTTTGATTGCCTTTTCCCTATCGCTTAAGCCGTTTAGGCTATTGATAAATGGTTGCAGAGCCGCGCGAGCTACCGCTTGCGGATCATCGGGGCGGCCATCGGGACGCGGGGTTGGTACGGGTGTTGGCTTTGTCCCGAACTTGTCGAGATACACAGTATTTGTCCTTCCATCATAGTCCACTTCAAGACCGATGTGGGGGGCAATTATGCGAATTGGCACATAGGTTCTGTCCAGTATATTGTATTGCGGCATCAGTTCCCACTTGCCCTTCACATAAATCGCTACTCCCGAGAAAGCTGTTGTTACAGCAGCGGGGTAAGGATCGGTTACATTTGTGGTTTTATCTTCTGCGTATGGTCTATTGGGATCAATATACACCCTACCGGCAGCACCATCGAACTCGATGAACACATCAGCCTCGATACAAGCATCGCGGATAGCGATAACATTAGTATCGCCCTGTGCAGAAACCAGTGCATATGCTTTAATAAAAGCATTGTTGCCGTTTACTATCCAGTTTTGTCTTGTTTGGATAGCCGTTTCCCCGATTGCGTGAGCGGTTGTGCCGCCGAACATAATAAGTGCGAGTCCTAACCCTAGAAATAACTTTTTCATGATACTCATCCACCTTTCTATCTATGGTACTTATATAATACCACAAAGGCAAACTTATATCAAGCAAAATCGACTAAAAATCAAGATTTTTCTGATAATTTAGACTATTTCTCGTGCTGTAACAACCCAGCGTTTGTCAGGCACATTTCTCACGCAGGTGATGAGTGTGATGATATTTTCTTGTGTCCTGCCCAGCCAAGAAACATCAGTTTCATGCACCCGAATTACATTATTAACCGCATAGCTTTTAGTGCCAAGTGAAGTGGAATAAGTGATGGTATCCCCTATTTTAAGCGTATGAATTTGTCCGAAATATGCGTTGGTGCCACGATTATGCCCTGCCATTGCAACATTGCCATCCCACGCGGAAGTTACTGTAAAATGCCCAACGCCCTTCCTGAGAGACTCCAAGCTCTCGCCCTCATATACCTTCACATTAAGCCCTAGTTTATCAATTTTTAATCTGCCAATCGAACCATCTGATTGCTTGATTTCATCGGCATTGGTGTAGTTTGACACATAAACTTCGGTGTAGCCTTCCCCACTTGGAAACGAAGGGTTTGCATTTCCGCTTAGTTTCATTGGCTCTACACCGCTGATGTTGGGAGTTAGCAGTTCCCCTGTCGAAGGGGTGTCTGCTGTGCGCGAGCCAAAAGTAGGCGGAATGAATGCCGAATCTTTGTTTCTTTTAATGTTTGTCGTTTCTCTCACTTCCAGCACTTCCACAGGCTCAAATGATGTGTCCCTGCCGAAGTCCAGCGGTTCGTTTTCAAAATTATAGCTGCTTGCGAAAGCGGGAGTGGAAAATAGCAATAGAAACATTGCTATAAATATTACTTTCTTCATACTTGTTTACCTCTCTTTCGTAATAGGAATAATGGTGCTATTGCAAACGGAATCAATCCGGCGAACCACCAATAATTAATTGGATTGCTCGCTGTGTAAACAGCCGTCCATCGCACTTTGTTGATAGTTTCTCTTTTAAGCTCTCCCTGATAATCAGCGGTTACTGTGTAGCCCTTTGAATAAGTGCTTGTAGAAGTGCCGCTATAGGTTGCCACGCAGGAGTATCTATCGGTTAGTTGATGATGGTCTATCGTTTGCGTGTTATCGGTCTGCCATTGCACATTGGACAGTGCCATCCCATCAAGGCTTTTGGGAATATGAGTCATATCCGCATCGGATAAATTTGGATAGGTTTGGGTTGTGCTAACATTCTTTGTTGACTTGCCTGTTCCTAAACTTTTAACGCTGATAGATGATAAATTAAGCGGTAGCCTTCCCCTAAACCCATCCTCTAAATTAACATCAATCTCTTTTTCAAGCTGATTAATGATAGAGTTTACATCGTTGGTCTTGGAATAGAACTCGATTGGTTCAATTGCCCAATAGGTTTCTTCGCTTTTTACTTCTTCAACGATGAAATCTACAAAAGAGTAAGTGTAGCCATTTAATTGGAAGGTATCTTTGGAGATATCAACTTCTGCGCCGATTTCAAATTCATAAACTTTTCTTAAAGTCTGCTTATCATCGGAAACTTGAATGTCCACAGGATACACCGCAAAGGCCATAGGGCATAAAAAAAGACACATAAGTGTCAAACAAATAATTCTTTTCATAATGCACCTCACATTGCCATGCCCATTTCTTCTTCGGGTTCAGGCTCTTTTGGTTTTCGACCTTTGGTTGCTTTTGGTTCAGGTTCTTTTTGCTCTTGCTCAGCTTCCTGCTTTTCTTCTTTCTTCGCTTTGTCGGTTTCTAATGTCTGCGTTTTGTCGATTTGATGTTGGTATTCGTCCAAAACAGCTTTTACTAAGTTTTCTCTTGCTTCTTTCGTCACCGGATAGAATTGGTCATAGTATTTCTCATCATGCCCTTGTTTTTGCGGCATATTGACGAATAGTCCATTCTTCCCATCGACCACGCTCAGCCCTTTGACCATATACGCCTCGTCCAATAGCACATCGGCGTATGCCTTTAAGTGTTCTTTGTTTTCTTGCAGTTTAATATTTACTTTGTAATTCATTTGTTTTCCGTCCTTTCTGATAATTTTAATGTTAGTGCTACCAGCACATCTCGTTGTTCTTTAAGTGTCAGGCTTTCGATAAAGCTGTTAATATCAGCCACTTCATCGCTTCGGCAATCATTGCAAAGTTTTTCTTTCTGCAGAATAATTTTGGTGCCGTCCTGCTCGAAGCTGATGATGTCACTTGTTTGAAGCCCTAACGAGAACCTAATGGCGAGCGGGATGGTAGTCCTGCCCTTGATTCCCAAAAATCTTAAATATTTTTTCATAGTGCATTCCTTTCTGCCATTTCATTGGCATAATCAAAAAATGTTAGTTGTTGCGGGATGAGTCGCCCCCTTTCTTCAAAATCATAATTCGCTATGAGAAGCTCAGCATACTGCGCGCCGCCCTCATAGCGTTGTGCCAAATTACTCAATCGTGAAAAAGCCATAATGTTGTAATCGGCATAGAGATCGCGGATATATTCGCAATCGTTGTATGATACAAGCCATTTCCCCTTTAATTCTGCAAGTGTATCTCTGAGTCGAATATGATCATCTTTTGGAAACTCTACTGCGTAATGCCCTTCGGCTTCGTAATATGGCGGATCGCAATAAAAAAAACTATTGTCGCGGTCATAGTGCCGCAGTATAGCTTCAAAATCTTTATTCTCGATGAATACATTTCGTAAGCGCCAATTGGAATGCATAATTGTAGTATATGTTTTAGTAATATCCATTGGCTGACAGGCCACGCTCTTGCATCCGCTAGCGTAGCTATAATGGATTAATTTATAGAATGCAACCGCTCGCTTTATCTTGTATTCGTCACTTCTTTGGTTCAAGATTCCCAAGATTTCATTTAAATCCTCGCCCCTGAAATTACGCTCTGCCACAACTCTTTCGCTTTGAATGTTTTGTATAACTTCGTTAATATCTTTCTTCAAAAATGATTTAATTAGGTTGAAATCATTGCGCGAATTAGTTGGCAGAAACCTTAATTCTTCCAAAAATGCAAGGTGCTGTTCTTTTACCACATGATACAAATTCACAAGCTCGGGATTAAAGTCGTTAAATACTTCGAACTTATCAGGCGGTTTGTAAAATAGCATCCACCCTGCACCGCCGAAGACCTCGATATATCGGTCGTAGCTGACAGGGAAGAGGGGTAAGATAATCTGCCGAAGCGCACGCTTGCCGCCTACCCACGAGATGAAACTATCCATAGTCTTTCTCCTCATCATCTTCGCAGAAGTAGAATTCGCGGCTATATATTATTTGCTTAAATCTTGGGACTTCCTGCATCATCATTTCATACGCTTGTTCTTCTTGGGTATTAGTGAATATTGGTTTTACCATATTTGTTTCCTTTCATCAAAAAAAGAGCTATTGCAGCTCCATACAAAATTCCTCGTCATAAACATATGTCCCCTCGTCCTCATCATAGCGATACCACATATTATGTGGCTCATCATCGAATACTTCAAAAGCTAGCTCATATGCTTCTTTGCTTTGACATTCAGGTATATCGCTTTCGATTATTTCGCCATTTTTGTAAGTTTCCATACCCACATTGCTACCAATATCCTCATCCGCCCATCCATAGCGAATTTCAACATTAGGAAATATTTCAGATAACTTCCGCATAAGTTCGCTCACGCCCGACCAAGCAGTTTGAAATTCCAAGATGTTTCCATGAGCCTTTTGATGTTCTTCAGCGGAAGCATATGGGAGTTTTTCTTCGGAGGTCATACCCAAGAAGCCGTATGCATTCCACTTTGTTCCCCAATTTTCTACACTCCAATCATACCAATTATTTTCGCTATATTTCTTTCGTTCTTCAGTCCCTAAATCCCCTGTGAAAATATGCTCAGGCATTGGTAGGATTTTGTTAAAATCCACGCTTCCCAAACCTACTTTGTCATCTTTTATGGCAATTATAAGTTTCTTAATATGCTCGTCATCGCCCACTAAGTGCAATTTATTTGTTATATGATTCGGCATTTTTATTATCCTTTCTTTAACTCATCATTTGTTCATTTTCTTGTTCAACCTGATAAGGCGAAAATGTTTTATAAAAATCATCTAAATCTATTGGTTTTTCTGCAAAACTAAATATTTTCAATGCATTATCCTCGTGTATTGCTCCCTTATATGCAGTCAGTGTTTTGTTATCGAGGTTGACGCTGTAACTATATTCAATCAACAAATCCTCATTATCATCGCTGAAAAGGCAGACTTTATCGACTCGTCCATCGAATATACACTGTAAAATGTTGTATCCGGTGTTACGAGTAGTGGAGGGATAGAAAGTGTCGTAATATGAACTGCCGAAAGAATGATTATCCTTATCAATCTTGATATCTTTGGTATCCTCTTTATATTTGGCATCAATTTCTTTCATGTATTTTTTCCACTCTTTTTCATCTAGCTGCTTGATCCTGCCCACCGCAAAAGAAAATATTTCAAAATTTTGCTTGGCTCTATAGCTTTCTTCAGTGAATTTATCGTTTAGAAATTCCACAATAGTTTTCCCTGCGCCATCAGGATATCCATCCCACTGACCATATTGTTTAACTTTTACTTCGCCATTTTGAATTACTTGTGTTAAATTCCTTGTTCCCATTTTAGTTTCCTTTCCCAATGCATCCGCTCGTTATTAATGCGGTTCTCGTTTTCGATCTTGAAATCCCAAATTCTTCTGCCAGTTTGTATACATCTTCGGGAACGCCATCATCCATAGGAGCCTCAGTTATCATGATTGCACCATCATAACAAGTAACGACAACGTCGTAATCTGGAGGGATATTCGCGCTATCCAGCATCTCGCGCGGAATAAATAACTGCTCTTGGCATTCTTTAAACTTACCCATTTTTCCTCACCTCTCTTCTTTTTGAAATCAAAAAAGCCGCTGTTTCATCTTGGAAACAACGGCTTTTTCCTTTTGGAAATTGCATATTCAACTGTCTATTATTGGGGGTGCTGTGCCTTTGAGAGTTCGAATCCCCTAAAACGAACCTTGCATCCCTATTTTTTGCCCATTTTAGAACTTGCTCCAAAAACACCAAAAACGCCGATTATTATCGGTGTTTTTGGCTATGCATCTTTTTTGCATAACAGAGATGGCGGAGATGGAGAGATTCGAACTCTCGCGCCGCTTGCGCGACCTAACGGTTTAGCAAACCGTCCCCTTCAGCCTACTTGGGTACATCTCCGCATTTTAAATGTCATCGCGAGGAGCTTCGC
>Ga0123353_10001822_pt1 | contig 26231 bp, 22 predicted proteins | sample TergutLab28metaG_3_FD_92763 | JGI IMG/M metagenome (GOLD analysis project Ga0123353, IMG submission 92763) | Labiotermes labralis P3 segment gut microbial communities from Petit-Saut dam, French Guiana - Lab288 P3 | ecosystem: Host-associated > Arthropoda: Insects > Digestive system > Gut ...
CCATGTTTGTATTGCATTTCCTCGAAAACAACTACAAGCCCGAAAATCGCAATTACTGGTATCATTTTTTGTTTGACAACTGCGCCACACGCATCCGCGACCTGATGCTGCAAACCTTCGAAGGCATAACGCTGCCGGAAGCGAAGGATGCGCCTGCCTTCCGCGATTTGATTCATCATTGCACGAGCGAGCATCCATGGGGACGGTTCGGAATTGATATTGCGCTTGGCTTGCCCACCGACCAAAAAACCGGCATGTACGAGCAAATGTTCCTGCCCGAATATATGTTTGACGCTTTTGCAAATGTATTATATCACGGACGCCCGGTGGTAAAGGAAACGAAGACCATTTTTACTCCTAACAGGCCGGCCTTTCAACCGCCCGGTCCCTTCACGCCAACAGTGCTCTGTTGCCTGATATTGGCTTTGGCATTACTTTTCCTGTATGTACAGAGGGGTTCAAAAGTCTTTGATTTTGTGCTCTTTTTTGCTGTAGGGCTGGTTGGTTTATTAGTCACTTTCCTCTGGTTTTTCACCGACCACACCAATACCGTCAATAACCTGAACATCATTTGGGCGTTGCCCACACACTTCGTCATGGCATTTTTTCTGTTGCCCGGGCGGCGCAGTGATTTCACCCGTAAATATTTTCTGGCAACAGCCATTATTGCTATGTTGTTGGTGGTGACATGGATATTTTTGCCTCAAAAACTTGATCCGTCGTTGATACCGGTAGTGCTTGCAGTTGCGTTGCGGGCGTTCAGGATATATAAGACCGTAAGATGGTAAGATGGTAAGACCGTAAGATGGTAAGACCGTAAGATAGTAAGGAGTGTAAGATGCCAAGAAATAGCAAATCACAGGAAATAATAGCAAACGTTGTGGTGACCGGTGTTGCCGACGATGGGAAAGCGGTAGGCAGGGTAAGCGACCTTGTGGTGTTTATATCGCACGCTGTTCCGGGGGATGTTGTGGATGTGCGTGTTACCAAGAAACGAAAAAAATACGTTGAAAGCGTTCCCGTGCGCTTTAGTAAATACTCTGAGTGGCGGGTCGAACCGGTTTGCAGCAGTTTCGCCGTATGCGGAGGTTGTAAATGGCAGGATTTTGACTACGGGCAACAGCTTCTTTTCAAACACAAAAACGTTTCGGATTGCCTTGAACGCATCGGAAAACTTGAACTACCCGGAATAGCCCCCGTACTTGCTGCCGACCCGACGCTATTTTACCGCAACAAGCTCGAATTTACCTTTTCGTCCAATCGCTGGCTGACCGGTGAGGAGATAGAGTCGGACGACGAAGTAGCCGACCGTAATGCGTTGGGTTTTCATATACCGGGCAAGTTCGACAAGGTGCTCGACATTGACCGCTGCCACCTGCAACCCGACCCGTCGAATGCTATTCGCACAGCCATCCGCGATTTTGCCTTGCAGGAAAATATGCCGTTTTATGACCTGCGCAATCACCAGGGGTACCTCCGTACGCTGGTGATACGAACCTCACCGGCAGGCGGAGTGATGGTGATTGTCACCTTCCACCACGAAGATACCGCCATGCGCGAAAAATTACTGAATTTTGTGTGGAAGCGCTTTCCCGAAGTGACCTCGCTGATGTATGTGACCAATCCCAAACTGAACGATACTTTTGCCGATCTCATGGTGAATCTCTACAAAGGAACGCCCTACATCACGGAAGAAATGGAAGGGTTGAAATTCAAAATCGGGCCGAAATCATTTTACCAGACCAATTCCGCTCAGGCATATCAGATGTACAGGATTGTTCGCGACTTTGCAGGACTAACCGGTCGTGAAACCGTATACGACCTTTATACCGGTACCGGTACCATCGCTAATTTCCTTGCGCGGGATGCCAAAAAAGTAATTGGCGTGGAATACATCAGCGAAGCTGTCGAGGATGCAAAACACAACTCGGCGGTCAACGGAATCAGAAATACATCCTTTTTTGCAGGCGATATGAAGGATGTGTTTACCATGGAGTTTATTCAGAAATATGGTACGCCTGATGTGGTCGTACTCGATCCGCCCCGGGCTGGCGTCCATACGAAGGTTATTGAGGCGTTGCTGCTGATGATGCCCAGGAGGATAGTTTACGTGAGCTGTAATCCCTCGTCGCAAGCCCGTGACCTGGCGCTCATGCAGGGATTTTACAAAATTACCGGCGTACAGCCTGTAGATATGTTCCCTCACACGCACCATGTAGAAAATGTGGTGAGGTTAGAAAGAATCTGAAAAAGAAAAAGCCTCACATTATTTCATGCAAGGCTTTGATTTTTAGCGTGGGAGCAGAGGGATTCGAACCCCCGGCCCTCTGCTTGTAAGGCAGATGCTCTGAACCAGCTGAGCTATGCTCCCTTTGTTTCTTTTGCGGGTGCAAAGGTAAACATTTTTTTGATTATCGCCAAAGATTTTTCACTTTTATTTTTCATGCTTTAGTTCCAGCTGCTTTTCCCTTTGTCCAACATAGGTCTGTTGGTGTAGCCATGCCTGCCGAAAACAAAGTTCAATCCGGTACGTATGGTGATGGATTTCTGACGCTCGGGAAACGGTATTCTTACATCGCTGTCACTCCCTATCTGAATTGTGGAATAATAAACGGGAAGATAATCGGTAAGAATATAGAATTGCAGTGGTAATGGCCCGAGATAAAACATCAGCCCTCCGCCCAGATATGCGTTACCTTTGACCTGATAGGTTATGCCTGCATTGAACGACACGAAACTGAATGGTTGAAAATAAGCAGACAGGTTGAAACTTTGGCGGACGGCGTTTTTCCAGAAGACGGTACGCGACAGAAACCCTGCCGAGACCGATCTGGAGAGGCTGTACGAAGCGCCGGCATGAAATGCAGGCGCCAGGGGAGTTTTAAACTTGTCGTTCTGCACGTGGTAGTCCACTGCATCTGCAAGTTCGTCCAATAAATTTTCGAGAATTGTATCTACATCGTCGTCTGTGGAAATATCGTGGTGCAGGCCGTCGAACGTATAATTGCCGTTGAATGATACACTGTTCAGGTCTTCTTTATTTTTCCATGAAATGAATCCGAGATTATTCAGCGAGGCCGATACCGTAAGCCGTTCATCAATCTGGAAGGCTGCGCCAAGGTCAAAAGCGATGCCGGGGTTGTTGAACCCCATGCCATATTTTATCCAATCTCTGACTTCATAGTCACTGAAATCTCTAAATTCAATATTGTCAACTTTGTTCCCGTCATCCTCTTTCATCGTCACTTCAACAGGGGCTGATGAGTAGACATTTCCTTTTACATTCACATCCCACTGCAGTTCACTGGTATTCAGGTTGAATTTTTTGATTTTCGTGGTATAAGCCGCTTGTCCCATCAGTGGTTTCACGTTCACGCCTACGGTCAGCCTGTCGCCTATCTTGTGGCTGTAGCCGAAAAGAAATTGCATGTATCCGGTGGTTTGTGTACGCATGGGTGAAAAATCCAGCTTTGTATTGTCGGGGAAACCGTTTTCGATAATTCTGAACAGGTCGCTCGGCAATGCGTTGATGGAAGATATGTGTTGCGACGCTCCGAATGAGAAATAACCGTCGCCGATGCGAAATCCGAAGCCAATGATGTCCCAGTCTACTGCTCCGTTGAACATCGTGGCTTTTTTACCGGTGGCTTTCCACAACTTATCGTAATCGTACTGTTTTTCGATTGGCGTGTACCATTTGCCGTCCTGCTTTTGAAAAATGTCTTTCATGGCAAGGTCGCTGAGCAGGTCTATATTAACGTTAAGAGGCAGAGACACGTAAACGTTTGCGCGTGGCTGAAAGGCAGGATTCATCTGCGCGACCTGCGGAATGGTATTCATGAAATAGAGCGAGTGCGGCTGGCGTACCTGCCCGTTGATGGTAATGCTAATCAGCGCCAACCATATGAAACCGGATATTTTTTTTACTTTCATGATTCGTTGATTCAAAAAATGTTGGAAGGAATGTTGGATTTGAAACTTAATGAAATGGCTATGTCAAGGGAATCATAACCGGAGATTTGCGTATAGTCTTCTTTTTGGGTATTGGCAGTGGAAATCAAAACAATGTTTTTGATGGCCGCCTTCCAGAATTGGTCTAACTGTTTTTTATCTATCTCTATTTTAATGACTTGCCCGCTCTTTTTCGCCGATACCTTCTTATTTTCCACAATACTTTCTACGAAATTTCCATCATTGTCAGTGGCGAATGCCGCAATTCCGACGTCAAATGGCAAATCATTGTCCACTCTCAGTGTAAGAGCAAAATAATCAATGCTTTTACTGAGCGTTTCGTCGTTGTTGATAAAATCTCTGTAGTCAAATGCCACAGTGTCTGTGCGGGTGTATGTCAATTTGACAGCATCGAACGGAACAATGATCGTTACATCTACATCAGCCGTCTTGTTGCCGGCAACGATGAAATTTTCTTTATCACCGTTTTTATCATAATTGGATGAAGCGACAATGTCAAATTCTATGCTGGTAGGATAATTATCTTTTGTAAAATCATATTCGATGTCGAAAAATACAGGTTCCGGATTTAACACTTTTCCCGGAATAATATTGTCTTCATTTGTTGCGGATTCGACCTCAATTTTGATTGTTTCAGCATTTAATTGATTTTCTGCGCCATTATTGCCGGCTAAACTGACCTCTTTTATTTCGATAAGAACAGGCATACCCACATAATTATTTACTTCCGTTTTCATGGTGATCCCTTTGACACCGAAATCTCCGATAATGTCGAGGTCTTTAAAAAAGTCAAAATTCACTGAATTTTTCATGGAAGAAGTCACTTTTCCAAAATATCCTCCCAGATAATCAAATTCCATATCCTCAAGAGCGAATGTAAAATCTAAATTACCTGACATACTTTCACCGGTGAGTTCAACAATACATGTCAATTCAAGTTCTTGCTCACCTCCTGTATCAATGAAGTAGTTTTCAAGTGATTTCTTATCAATTTCATACGTTCCGGGCTCTACATCGCGGAGTATGAGCATGAAAGGAGTAGCGGGGAGGTTGGTCTCGTGATTTTTTCTCAATTGAGGAATGGTAATATCAATATCACAGAACTCTATACCCGGTGGTATGGTGAATGAAAAACTAAACGTACCGCCGGAAAATTCTGTATTGGTTACAAAACTATCCTTATCGCCCGATATGATCAAATGAATCGGGACATCCCTTTTTGCCCTAAACTTCGAATCTCCGGCAGGTTTAGCCTCTGTTTCCAAATTAATACTTTCATTTACAGGCTTTTCAACCGTTATTTCTATTTCTTTATTCCAAATGATCCTCTCATGAAAAAAGTACTCAATGTATACCAACTCATCATCGATCTTTAACGAGTCTATCAGATATTTTCTCATGCTCTCATAGAAAGGAATATGCACTTTGGCGATGGGTGCGGCAAATTCCCAGGTACGATATTCCAAATTGTCGGTGTCATACTCTATCTCATTCTTGAGGCAGGAAGCCATCGTCAATGCGATTCCTGCTATTAATATGCTTATTTTCAATTTCATCGGTGCAATATTTATGGATTATTCTAATATTTCTATTTCAACGCGGCGGTTGGCTGCACGTCCTGCTTCGGTATTGTTGGGGGCGATAGGACGGTCGAAACCATAGCCTTCATATACTACCCGTTCACCGGCTATACCCTGCGAAATCAAATAATTCCTTACAGAGAGCGCTCTGTTCTTCGACAAAGTTTTGTTGGTCGCCGCCGAACCAGTATTGTCGGTATGACCTGAAACCTCGATTTTCACTTTGGGATTTTCCTTCAGCAAATTCACCAATTTATTCAGCGAATTGAATGACTCTGGCAGCAGGGTGGCTTTCCCCGTGCTGAACAGGATATTTTCAATCACCATCTTGGCGCCGCTTTCCATCTTCATCAGAACAAAGTTGCGGATGACCATTGTGCTGTCTTCACTGAACTGTAGTACGCTGTTCACAAAGAAATATCCTTCGGAGTTGACTTCCAGCAGGAACGGGCCGATGTCGGAGAGTATCAGTTCGTATTTTCCGTTTTCTTCTGAGGTAGCTTGAGCGAATTGACTGTCGCCCGCCTTGTTGGCTCTGATGTTCGCTTTGAGCGGCGCGGCGTTGCCTTCTCCTGTAATCATACCTGTGACAATGTAGGTAATAACGCTTTTTTGCAACGTGATGTTTTTGCTACCCGATTCTCCCTCAACGTCTTTCAGAGGCAGGCTTTCGTTGTGGTCATAATAGTCAACCGCTCTGACTGACAGGTCAAAATTTTCCTTATCTGCCAGCGTTATTGTGTAGAATCCTGTTCTACTGTCAGACACGGTACGATACAGTATATTGTCCTTTCCCGCCGGTTTGATGAGGATTTCGGCGGCAACGGGTCTTCCCGATCTCGTATCGGTGATATATCCGTTGAGGGTATAGGGATGAAGTAGTTTTTCCATCGCAAAATTGAGATTCACTTTGGCGTGGCGTGTGACAGGGTTGACAAAACTGTCGATGGCAGAGAGGTAACCCGGCGCTTCGGCTTCCACGTAGTAGTTGCCTGTATCCTCCATTTTCAGCACATAATGCTGCAACAGAGTATCATTGGTAGCAGTGGCGACAGGCATACGGGTTGCGCGATCAACTATTTTAATTGTGGCGTACAGCGATTTACCCGTTTTTTCGTCGTACACATTTCCCGAAAGTTCAAACGGAATGCGTAAATCTTTTTTAATGTAATAAATGTCCAACCCGCCGAATCCGCCGCTTCTTTTTGAAGAAAAGAGTGCGAGGGTGGTGTCGGAGGTGCTCCGGTAAAAGAGGTCATCATCGGGACCATTGATGGGATAACCCATGTTCACCGGCTCGTCCCACCCTCCAAATGGCGTCCGTACGGATTTATAGATGTCGTACCCGCCCATACCGGGAAGTCCGTTGGTTGAAAAGTACAACGTATTACCGTCAGGTTCAACGAATACACATTCCTCGTTGAGGGGTGTGTTGAGTTCACTCAGGTTTTGGGGCCGGTAAAAACTGTTTTTTCCTTTTTTCTGGGCATACCAGATGTCCTTTCCGCCCATTCCGCCAAGCCGGTCGGATATGAAGTAAGCGTCGCCGTTTTCCGTAAAACAGACAGTACCTTCAGCGGAGGTTTTTTTGCTGATTTTCGGATTCAACCGTTTGTTTTTTACGGTTTTTCCTTTTTCATTGAATTGGACGCGAAACACATCGCCGAAGCGTTTTTTGCCTTTAAAGTAGAGTAATGAGCCTGTTTCGTTGTCCATGCCAGCTACGCTCAGATGCTTTAACGACGATAACCGTGTTTCCTGCGCCTCGCTTGCTTCTCCGTTAACGAACTCGGACGAATAGAGAATTATTTCAGGAAAAACGGAATATGAGGCAACTTTCGTATCATGGCCGGAAGGGCGTCGTGATGTGAAATACAAAGACGGTGTTGGAGTGAGCGCTTCCACTGCATGGTAATCATCGTAATAACTGTTGATTTGGGGTCCCGCGTTGATAATAAAGACGGGCAGAGAATCCTGCATCGCTTTTGCCGAAAAATCGCATATCGCAATGAACCGGCTTATTTTAGTGATTGTATTGTAATTCAGTTGTTTCATCGACAACGATTCTTCGTACTGACTAAAAGCCATTTTTGCTTCATTGTACTGCTGATGGTATACAAGCGCAATACCGCGCATACAATAATAATCGGTAGTGACGTCCGGATTGGCGCGGTCGAAATACGACAGCGCATTCTTCGGATTAACGCCGTATAAATGGCTCACGGCTATTTTATAATTGAGGGGCGAATATCCGTTGTTAACGCTGTACAACTTCATGTATTGCTGCAATGCCGCATCATACAACCCCTTTTTGTAATATTTGTCGCCTAATCTGATCGCCTTATTCAATTTTTTGTCCGCCGGGTGCGAAAGTAATTCCTTTTTGTATATCACAGGATTTTCCTGGGCATACAACGACAGCCCGGTTACAAAAAGCAACGTAAAAATAATTTTTTTGACCATATTGCCTGAAGTATTAATTCAAAATATTCTGCAAATATATAACATTTTTCCGATATATAGCCTAAATTATTTATACTAAAAGGAAAGTTTTTTAATTATATTGGGTTTAACAAATTTGTAAAATCCGTTCATTATCGTCCTGTTAATTGTAAATAGGCCATCGTTCAAGCATCAAAGTTAATGCGATTCCTGCGCCGGCTCCTGCCAGTACCAAAATCCAGTTGCGTTGTTTCACTTTAAAGAAAAGCATCAAAGCCGTAAGCGTCAGAATGCACAAAACAATCAGGATTTGCCCCAGTTCCACGCCGATATTAAACGCTAACAAAGGAACTACAATCGAACTCTGTTTTCCCAGCAAGCTTCGCAGGTAGTTCGAAAAACCCAATCCATGAATCAATCCGAAAAACAGTGCCAGCGTATATTTTATTCTTGCCGAAGCATTGCCCGGCCGGCCGCTAATGATGTCTCCCAGCGCCGTAATGAAAATAGTAACGGGAATCAGAAACTCTACCCATGCATTGGATACGCGGATGATATTCAAAGTGGCCAGCGCAAGAGTGAGTGAATGGCCTATGGTAAAGGCGGTGACAAGAATCAACACCTGTTTCCATTCCTTGAATGTGTACACCGCACACAGCATTGCTACAAACAGGATGTGGTCGTAGCCCTGCAAATCGGCAATGTGTTCCAACCCTAATTCCAGATACAACTTGAACATCAGATTCAGGTTTTTATTTTTGATGCAAAAATGGGAATTTGATATTTGTTTACCAAACATAATGTTATTTTTGCAGTTCGAATCGTAATCCTCAAACGTATGATACGCCTGTATGTCCCTGCCGACCTGGAGCCGGTTGTCAATCTTTTCATTCAAACGGTGCATATCGTGAGCAGTAATTATTATTCCTCCGAAGAGGTGGAGGCGTGGGCGCCATCGCAACCCGACATGGCGTCGTGGGCTCGTTTTTTCGATGAACGGTATACGCTCGTGATGGATTCAGCAGCAGGCATTACCGGATTTGGCTCTTTGAACCCTGATGGCGCTACCGTGGACATGCTGTTCACGCATTATGCGCACCAGAGCGAGGGCATTGGCTCAGCCATCCTTTCGGCTCTGGAAAAAGAAGCCATGCAACAGGGCGGCAACGAGATAAAACTTACCACCAGTGCCACGGCATGGACATTCTACCAAAAACGCGGGTATCAATTCCACCACTGCGAAAAGAAGACTTACGGCACGATGGTGTTCGACTGTCAGGTGCTGTGCAAGACATTGCCGCAGTTTCGCGACATACGCCGGAAGGATAGGACGATGGACAACGAAAAGGCAAGACAGTTGCTCGAAACAGGCGAATACGGATTTTTGGCGATGTGCGGAAAAAACAGTTATGGGTACGGCATCCCGTTAAATTATGTATTGGAAGGCAACAACATCTATTTCCACTGCGCTCCGGATGGTTTCAAATTGGAAAACATCAAAAAAAACAATCGCGTGAGTTTCTGTGTAGTAGGTCGTACAAAAGTGCTTCCCGGGCAATTTTCAACCGCTTATGAAAGTGTATTGGTATTTGGACGTATCATTGGCGGCCTCCCCGCTGAAGAACGCCGTAAAGCGCTGGATTTACTTGTAGCCAGGTATAGCCCCGGTTTCACGGATATTTCCAAAACGTACATCAGCAAATCGTTTCACCGGACCAACATTTTGCGGTTAGATATAGAACACCTTTCCGGAAAAATCAGAAATCAGTAATTTTGAATTAGGAATTTTGAATCAGGAATTTTGAATTTTGAATTTTGAATCAGGAATTGAAAATAACAATCTTAGGCATTGAAACATCATGCGACGACACTTCAGCGGCGGTAATCCGCGATGGTTACATACTGTCCAACGTTATTGCATCACAGGAGGTACACCGGAAATACGGCGGCGTAGTTCCCGAGCTGGCTTCGCGGGCGCATCAGCAGAATATCATTCCGGTAGTGGATATGGCGCTTCAGCAGGCCGGCATCGGGAAAAATGAAGTGGATGCGGTAGCATTTACCCGCGGACCGGGATTGCTCGGTTCGTTGCTGGTGGGTACATCCTTTGCCAAGGGTTTTGCGTTGGCAACAGGAGCAAAACTCATTGAGGTAAATCACCTCCATGCGCATATCCTGTCGAATTTCCTTCAGGAAGAGGGAAAAGAAAAACGGTTGCCACAGTTTCCTTTCCTCTGTTTGCTGGTATCGGGCGGGCATACGCAAATCATTGTCCAGCGCGACTATTTCGATATGGAAATCATCGGGCAGACCATCGACGATGCGGCAGGCGAAGCCTTCGACAAGTGCGCCAAGGTGATGGGGTTACCCTATCCGGGCGGTCCGATGGTCGACCGTCATGCACGTGAAGGCGACAGCAAGGCTTTCCGTTTCAGCAAACCCAATATACCCGGACTTGATTACAGTTTCAGCGGCCTGAAAACCTCGTTTCTCTACACATTACGAGACAGGTTGAAAGAAGATCCGCAATTTGTGGAAAAAAACATCCCAGACCTGTGCGCTTCGTTGCAACAGACCATAGTCGGTATTCTTACGGATAAACTCGTCAAAGCGTCTGCTGCGACAGGCATCACCGAGGTGGTGATTGCGGGAGGTGTTGCCGCCAACTCGGGTTTGCGAAATGAGATGACCACTCTGGCAGGAGAAAAGGGATGGACGGTGCATTTGCCGGAGTTTCGTTTCACAACTGACAATGCTGCCATGATCGGAATTACAGGACATTTCAAATATCTGAAAGGGATGTTTACTACACAGGATGTGGCGCCTGCAGCGCGTTTTGAAGATATTATTAATGATGTATCCATATAAAATTTTCTATCCTTCTCTCTTCAGATCCTTATGTTTTTTCAAAGAGATTTCAATAAATGTTGTATCTTTGCCTCAAATTTATGTCTATGAAAAAATCATTTTTTATCATACTTTTTGCAGTGATGATCTCCAATCTTGTTGCACAACAGAAGTATACAGCCGACTGGGCGTCTATTGACAGCCGTCCCATCCCGCAATGGTTCACTGATGCCAAGTTCGGGATTTTTATACACTGGGGGTTGTACAGCGTACCTGCCTGGGGTCCGCTACCATCCGACGGCGCCGGTATTTATGACTGTTACGCCGAATGGTACTGGTGGAAACTGACCGATAAACAAAACACGGTAAATCCGTTGTTTACAGCCTTTCACAACAAAAATTACGGCGAAAATTTCAAATATCAGGATTTTGTGAAGGATTTTACCTGCGAAATGTTCAAACCCGATGACTGGGCAAAACTGTTCCGCGAGGCAGGAGCACGTTACGTAGTGCTTACCTCCAAACACCACGAAGGATTTACCCTGTGGCCCAGCGCTCATTCATGGAACTGGAATGCAGTGGATGTGGGTCCGCACCGCGACCTTGCCGGCGACCTCACCGCTGCGGTGAAAAAAGAAGGTTTACACATGGGATTTTATTATTCGCTCTACGAATGGTTCAATCCGTTGTATCAGGAAAATGTGGAAAAATATGTGGACGAACACATGCTTCCGCAGATGAAGGATTTAGTGAACCGTTACCATCCGGATATTGTTTGGCCAGATGGCGAATGGGATCATCCTTCGGAAAAGTGGAAAAGCACTGAATTTCTGGCTTGGCTCTACAACGAATCGCCCGTGAAACAAACCGTTGTGGTGAACGACCGTTGGGGAAAGGAAACACGCAGCATGAATGGCGGCTACTATACTACCGAATACGATCTGGTACATGATGGCGATGTGAAAGATAAGAAGATCACCCATCCGTGGGAAGAATGTCGCGGAATAGGAAATTCATTTGGTTATAACCGCAACGAAAACCTGCCGGATTACAGCACATCCGAACAGTTGGTACACCTGTTGATCGAAAAGGTAGCCATGGGCGGCAACTTGCTGCTTAACATCGGTCCTACAGCAGATGGCCGTATCCCTGTCATCATGCAACAACGGCTGATGGACATGGGACGATGGCTGAAAACAAACGGCGAAGCCATCTACGGCACTGCATCGTGGGATATAGCCAAACAGTCAGAAATCAACGCCTTTTTCACCACCAAAGGGAAAGATTTGTATGTGATTTTCACAAAATATCCCGGCAAAAACATAACCATTGGAAACATCGGAAAAAAACCCGCCACGGTGACCCTTTTGGGTAGTGATGCATCTGTAAAATATGCTCATGGAGGCAAAAATGTAACCATCACCCCCCCGGCGATTTCTCCGGCGAATAATCCCGGCGAATATGCGTGGGTGTTTAAACTTTCAGGATGTCTGTGATATATCCTGTTGGGTTTTCTAAACCCGGCGGGATTTAATAATATAAACATAAACCTCAAAAAATGTTAGCAAAACGAATCGTTCCTTGCCTTGACGTTAAAGACGGCAAGACAGTGAAAGGAATCAACTTTGTAGATTTTCGCGATGCAGGTGATCCCGTAGAACTGGGTGCGGAATACTGCCGGCAGGGTGCCGACGAATTGGTGTTTCTCGATATCGCAGCCTCGCACGAGGGCCGTAAAACCTTTGTAGAACTGGTTCGTAAGGTAGCCGAAAACGTCAATATACCATTTACTGTAGGCGGCGGCATTGGCGAACTCAAAGATGTAGATATATTGTTAAGTGCCGGTGCAGATAGGGTTTCGCTTAATTCGGCGATTTTGCGAAATCCCGGACTGATAGACGAAATTGCGTCAAGATTTGGCAGTCAGGTGCTGGTAGCGGCTATTGACGGCCAATTGGAGAATGGACGATGGATTTGCTATCTCAACGGCGGCCGTATCCCTACGGATAAAGAACTCTTTTCGTGGGCGAAAGAAGCGCAGGAACGCGGCGCCGGCGAAATACTGTTCACCAGCATAACCCACGACGGAGTAAAGGAAGGTTATCCCAACGAAGCGTTGGCTACCCTTTCCGGCACATTGAGTATTCCTGTGACTGCTTCGGGAGGTGCAGGAAAAATAGAACACTTTAAGGATGCCTTCGTTTTAGGAAAAGTCGATGCGGCATTGGCTGCCAGCGTATTCCATTTCGGTGAAATAAAAATCCCGGAACTGAAAAAATATCTGAACGGCGAAGGAATAAACGTGCGGATGTGAGCATTTTTTGTATTTTTGTCGCATCAATCAAAAATCATCAATCAAAAATCATCAATCAAAAATCGTCAATTGCTTATGAATTTCAAATCAAAAATTTTCCTGTCGGCCATCATGGCCATTGTATGTACAGCCCGGATCCATGCACAATGGCAACCAGCGGGCGATAGAATCAAAACGCCGTGGGCGGAAAAAATTGACCCTGCAAAAGTGTGGCAGGAATATCCCCGTCCCATCATGGAACGCACGGAATGGCAGAACCTCAACGGACTGTGGGAATATGCCATAAAACCTGCCGGACAAACCGAACCAACCGGTTTCGACGGACGAATACTTGTTCCCTTTGCGGTAGAATCAAGTCTTTCGGGCGTACAAAAAAGAGTGAGCGAAACGGAAGCGTTATGGTACAAAAGGACATTCTCTGTCCCTGCGGGGTGGAAAGGGCGCGATGTACTGCTGCATTTCGGGGCTGTGGACTGGAAAGCAGAAGTGTTCGTCAACGATATCAAAATCGGCGTGCACACCGGCGGTTATACGCCTTTCTGTTTCAACATCACACCTTTCCTGAAAACCGGCGAACAAAAATTGGTGGTCAAAGTGATTGACACTACCGACAAGGGATATCAGCCCCGCGGAAAACAGGTGAGCAACCCGAACGGGATATGGTATACCCCGGTAACCGGTATTTGGCAAACCGTGTGGTTAGAACCGGTTAGCGAAAAATATATTTCGGGGTTACATACTGTGCCCGACATCGACAACGGCAAAATAACCGTTGATGTGGTTTGCGAAAAAGCAGCACTGTCCGATGTTGTAGAAGTGACGTTGTTCGACGGCGCTACGGTAATCGCTACGGGAAAAGCTGCTGCCGGACAGTCAGTTGATTTATCCGTACCCAATGCCAAACTGTGGTCGCCCGAAACGCCCTTTCTGTACGACCTGAAAATCAATCTGTATCAGAATGGTAAATTGGTCGATAAGGTGACCAGTTATTGCGCCATGCGGAAGATTTCGACCAAGCGCGACGCCAACGGTATTGTACGGATGCAATTGAACAACAGGGATTACATGCAGCTTGGCCCGCTTGATCAGGGTTGGTGGCCCGACGGCCTCTACACTGCTCCCTGCGACGACGCGCTGATATATGACATTCAGAAAACCAAAGATTTGGGCTTTAATATGATTCGCAAGCATGTGAAGGTAGAGCACGCCCGCTGGTACATGCACTGCGATCGTCTGGGAATCCTCGTATGGCAGGATATGCCCAGTGGCGACCGTTCGCCCCAGTGGCAAAGCCGGAAATATTTCGACGGAACGGAGCTTGTCCGATCGCCCGAATCAGAAGCCAATTTCCGGAAAGAGTGGAAGGAAATCATGAATTACCTGTATAACCATCCGTCCATCGTGGTATGGGTGCCCTTCAACGAAGCATGGGGGCAGTTCAGTACCGACGATATAGCCCGATGGACAAAAGCTTATGATCCCTCGCGGTTGGTGAACCCTGCCAGCGGCGGAAACCATTATCGCACGGGCGATATGTTAGACCTGCATAATTATCCCGGTCCCGAGCTCTACCTGTATGACGCCGAAAGAGTAACCGTGCTTGGCGAATATGGAGGTATCGGCCTCCCGTTGGAAGGCCATCTTTGGCAAACTGACAGAAACTGGGGCTATGTGCAATTCAAAAACTCCAAGGAGACAACCGACGAATACGTGAAATTTGCCGAAATGCTGAAAAGGATGGTCAGGTCAGGTTTTTCAGCCGCCGTGTATACGCAAACCACCGATGTGGAAGGCGAAGTGAACGGATTGATGACTTACGACCGAAAAGTCATCAAACTTGAGGAAGACAGAGTGAAAAAAGTCAATTCAGAAATATGCCGGTTGCTCCCTGTGGAATAGGTATATACATAATGTGTTGATTTTTTTTGATTTTTTTGTATCAAATGTAAAATAAATATATTAACTTTGCGTTTGTATTGTAATGGTCAAAAATGTAAAAACTTAAATAATTATAAATATGAAAATGAAGATGTTATCGATTGCTTTAGGAGCAATAATGATTGGACTTGGGGCTTGTGGTGGTTCAAAAGAAAAGAGTAGCGACAAAGAAATCACCAGCGTTGTGATAGGTGGTCAGTCTTATACTAAAAATGGGGATACTTTTTCGTGGAATTATCCTAAATCGAATCAAGACACATGGTCAACAGAACCATCATGGCCGGCGTCGATTCAAATAACCCATACGGGTATGTCTATCAGCCCGTCGGCAAGTACAATAACTTTAAACACAACGACTGGGGCTGGAGTACCTATTACGGTAAAGGCAGAAGATGGTAGTGAAAAGACTTTCACAGTCAGAGCTACTCGAGACGAGTTTTTTAATTAAGATTTTTACAAAGAGATTTGTATGTTTACCCTGTCCTTTCGGGCAGGGTTTTATTATGTCTTATCCGAAAAATTTTTCTGAAAAGTTCACTAAGTACAGTTTTTCCGTAGCCCGCGTGATGGCCGTATACAACCAGCGCAGGTATTCGATATTGACCATTTCGCCGGTCAGCCAGCCCTGATCGATAAAGACGCATTGCCATTGCCCGCCCTGAGCTTTGTGGCAGGTAACCGCGTAGGCAAATTTTACCTGCAGCGCGTTGAAAAACGAGTCTTCCCTGATGGCATTGTACCGTTGTGCTTTTACGGTGATGTGGGCGTAATCTTCGGCAACCGAATTGTACAGTTGCCGGTTTTGCTCCTCGGTGATGGATGCAGCCTCACTGCTTAATGCATCAAGCATGATGATGGATGTAAATTCGTAATGATGGTAATCGGGGAGGCAAAGGTCTACTTCGGCAAAACGGAACCCGTACCGTTCTATATACCGACGGATGCGGATCACCCGCACGATATCGCCATTGGCGATAAAGCTGATATCTTCCGCGTCTTTAATCCAATGGTAGTTGTTGCGCACCACCATCAGGAAATCGCCTGAAGTAAGCTCCTCTTCGCGATAAAGTATCCTGTTGCGTATGCCTTGGTTGTAACGGTTGGCCTGTCTGTTCGACCGGCAAATGATCGCCGTTTCGTCAATTCCGTACCTATCGTAAGCATCGGTAATCGTTTCGATAAGGTCTTCACCGGCGATACGTTCCACATCGGAAAACCCGCCTGTTTCCAGTAACGGGTATTGCGGTTGCTGTCCGGTAATCAACCTGCGAACCAGGGTTGCATTATGCAGTATCCCAGATTCATACGATTGACGAACCACTTCGGTCAATTCATATTCAACCACTTCCAATCCATACCTTTCCAACTGCTGCCGGTTGAGCGCCGGGCTTTCCTCTTGCCCCACAGGCGGCAGTTGCGCCGTATCTCCTATCAACACAAGCCGACAATTGTGGTCGTTGTAAACAAACGTCAACAAATCGTCGAGCAGATTGCCCGTTCCGAACAAGTTCCGGTCGGCGCTGTAACGCGAAATCATCGACGCCTCGTCAACCACAAAAAATGTGTTGCTGCATGTATTGAAATTCAGGACAAAAGCGCCAAAACCATCGGAGGAAGATTTTTGGCGGTAAATTTTCCTGTGGATGGTAAATGCCTGTTCTCCGGAGTAAGCGCTCAATACCTTAGCCGCTCTGCCGGTAGGCGCCATCAGTACCGGTCGTATTTTCAAATCGTTCAAAGTCCGCACAAATGCTGAAATGACCGAAGTTTTCCCTGTGCCTGCGTAACCCTTGACAAGCATCAACTGATGCTGGGCGGGAATGATGATCATTTCGGCCAAAACATCTATCAAAAATTTTTGTTCTTTAGTCGGTTCAAACTGCAAGTATTTGTACAAAAGGTCTTTAATATGATTTATCAGCATGTTAAAAATAATAATTTACAAAGTAAAAATTTTTTTTTGAAAAATATTTCATATTTTTGCCGCTAATATTTCGAATAAATCTAAAACCATAAGAAAAAGTAAAAATAATGAAAGCAGTTATCCATGTAATCTTAATCGCCGCTATTTGTGTGGTGGCATATTTTGTGTATGAAAGCATACAGCAACCGTTACGGTTCAATGCAGAGAAAGATATTCGTTATGAAGCTACGGTACAGCGCCTGAAGGATATTCGTTCCGCTCAGATAGCCTACAGAGGCGAGCACAAAAAGTACACCGGAAGCTTCGATACCTTGATTGATTTTTTGAAAACCGGCCACTTTAAAGTGGTAATGATCATCGGCGACGAAGACGATGAGGCCGCGGTTGCTGCCGGCAAAATCAGAAGGGATACGATTTATATTCCTGTATTGGACTCTTTGTTTACAAGGGGGTACCCTGTTGATTCGATACGCTTTGTTCCATTTACGAAAGGCGTCGAGTTTGAGTTAGGTACTGCCTACATAGAAGCGGGTAAGGTGCAGGTGCACGTTTTTGAAGCCAAAACTCCCTTTGACATCTTACTTCAGGGACTTGATCCACAGCTCTTAGTGAACTATAAAGCCGAAAGAGTAACCAAGACCGGATATGCAGGGTTGAAAGTCGGCTCCCTGACAGAAACAACCAATAATGCCGGAAATTGGGAGTAAACCGGAAGCGGATATCGATTTGGTTGACGAGACTTTTGAAGCCTCGCATTCAGAAAGTTATCATCTATCCATACAAACTGAACCGGGTAGGTTGACGTTCTGTGTTTTCAACACAGTGATTCATAAATATATTGTACTGCGCAGTTATCCCCTTTTCAACCACGGCTCTGACATAATAGCCGGTGGATGTACTACGGTTTTTGAAAACGACGAAATGCTCGGTTTACGTTTTAAAAGTAGCAGTCATTTGTGGATTTCGCCTCGTAGTACCCTTGTACCCGGTCATCTGTTCGATGCAAACGAAGCGGATTTATACCTGTCGTTCAATCATGACGCAATTGCAGGCGAGCAGACACTGTACAATTATATCAGGCCTGCTAACCTGTATCAAGTTTTTACATGTCCGGAAATTTTCTTATCCAAGCTGAGGCATTACCATCCGGATATACGTCTTTATCACCAGGTAACCCCGTTGATCGAATCTATTATTACCGAGATATCATCACCGGACATGAATGTGGCTATCTATTATTATTCCTGCTATTTGGATATTGCAGTCGTGCGCAAAAATGAACTGTTGTTTTACAATACTTTTCATATCAATGTTCCTGAAGACACTGTATATTATCTTTCCGGAGTGTCGAACATGTTTGATATTGATTTGTCAACGACAAAGATAAAATATGCAGGGAACTTCAACCAGTTGCCTCCTGAAATCGCTATACTCAAAAAATATGCCGGGAACATTGTAGACTGTGATCCACCCCATGCGGTAACGTATAGTCATTACATTCAGGCGCCTCTTGTTAAGAATTTTATCAACCTTTTCAATCTGTACGGGTGCGGATTATAGGCGGTGCATACAAAGGAAGAGCAATCGTTGCGGACCACAGGTTAAAGCTCCGGCCTACCACAGATTTTGCAAAAGAGGGATTATTCAATATTCTTTTCAATCGTTTTGACATGACTTCGTTTGAGGTGCTGGATCTTTTTTCAGGTAGCGGTAGTATCAGTTACGAGTTTGCTTCACGCGGCTGTCCTGCTATTCATGCTGTCGAAATAGACCCGCGTCATGTGTACTTTATCCGCGCCACTGCCGGTAAGCTTGGGTTTGGCCAAATCCGGGTTATTCGCGATGACGTTTTTCACTTTCTCTCAATATGCAAACAGCAGTATAATATTATTTTTGCCGATCCGCCTTATGATATGCCTCATACCGGAAAAATACCGGATTTGATATTCGGACAGGATCTATTGAAGCCCAATGGGATTCTGATTCTTGAACATTCAAGACAAAGCGATTTTTCCGGGCACGGATATATCTTTGATCACCGGCACTATGGTAATGTGCATTTCAGTTTTTTCAAACACGAAAAATGAAAAAAACCAATACAGTAACTATTGCGCAAGTTATCAGCGAGATTTTTGCCGAATATAAAATCGATGCTAAGCTCAAGGAAACACGCATTATAGCGTCCTGGCCTGAAGTATTGGGTACTCTGGCCAGACCTGACGATGTACTGTACATTAAAAATAAGGTGTTGTTTGTCAACCTGTCATCGTCGGTGATACGCAGTGAATTGTCCATGATGCGTTCCACGCTTGTACGACGCTTAAACGAAAAAGCAGGAGAAGAGGGAATTACGGATATTGTTTTTCGGTGATCGCATAAAGGTAAAATTCTTGAAGAAGTGTGCATTTAGGAACCTCGCACGAAAAAAAAATTCGTATTCTCATAAAAACAATATACTTTTGCGGTTCGAAAAATGTAGAAATGATTGAAAAACACAATATGTCTGATGTTGTGGCGAATACGCAATATCCCGAAGGTGTACTTTCGGTTTTTTTTTGATAATGATATATGGAAATCAAATTGAATATTTCCGGGAAATTGATTCCCGGCGTCGATTGTAGCAAACCGCTGATGATTTCGGGACCATGCAGCGCCGAAACAGAAGAACAGGTAATGGATACGGCACATCAATTGGCTGCATTGGGAATCAAAGTATTCCGTGCTGGGATATGGAAGCCGCGTACCCGTCCGAGCGCTTTTGAAGGCGTTGGCTCTGAAGGATTGGTCTGGCTGCGAAGAGTAAAGGAAGAAACAGGGATGAAAGTGGCTATTGAAGTGGCCAACGTGAAACACGTGTATGAGGCTTTGAAAAACGGGATAGACGTGTTGTGGATCGGGGCGCGTACTACCGCTAACCCGTTTGCCGTACAAGAAATTGCCGACAGTTTACGTGGCGTGGATGTAACCGTTTTAGTGAAAAACCCCGTTAATCCCGACGTGGAATTATGGATTGGCGCATTGGAACGAGTTAACGCTGTAGGAATTACACACATTGGAGCGATACACCGCGGCTTCTCAAGCTACGGTAAAAGCCCTTACCGCAACGACCCGCACTGGCAGATTCCCATTGAGTTGCGCAGGCGTATACCCGGATTGACTATCATCAACGACCCCAGTCATATCGGCGGTAAGCGCGAGTTAATCATGGATTTGTGTCAAACGGCCATAGACCTCGATTTCGACGGACTTATGGTGGAGTCGCATTGCGACCCCGAACATGCGTTGAGCGACGCCGCACAACAGGTAACGCCGCAACATCTGGAATATATCATGAGGAACATGGTGTTACGCAAACAGGATGTAGCTTATGAAAATGCTGTTACCCTTGAAGAACTTCGCATGCAGATAGACAAACTCGACGACGAAGTACTCCAACTAATGGAACAACGCATGACAGTATCCGAAAAAATCGGGATTTTCAAGAAAGAGCACAATGTTACCATCCTGCAAACGAACCGCTGGAACGAATTGTTGAAAAAGCGTATCAATGTAGGATTATCCAAAGGTCTGAGTGAAGGATTTGTACAAAAAATTTATTCGGCTATTCACGAAGAATCAATACAGCATCAGAAAGCGGTGATGAATAGATAAGCAATTGATGATTTTGATTGAATTCATCAAGATAATGGTTATCACGAATCGCAGAAAACCTCATTATTATAACGCGAAGGCTATTTGTGAACACTATTTTGACGCCATATAATATTGACAATCAGGAATAAAAATCAATTTGTAAAAATAAACATATTTAAATATGCTTATTTTTACATTTTTGTATAAATAAGCGGAAATTGATAAAAATTTCCGCTTATTTTGACATTATAGACCCAAAGCTTGTTGTTTTCTGTCAATTGTGTTCTTTCCAACAAGGTAAGTATATACAGCCGCAGGAATAAACAGCAATTGCAACGAATCGACATCAGTAGCCCCGGATTTCGAGATACTGGTTACTATTGCCTGTTTCAATTTGTTGGCAGGCATAAACTGCACAAGCGATATGAGTTCTCGGGGTTTCCCGAAATATCGGTCTGACCATTTGATTTCCACTGCCCACCTGGGTTTGAAAGACAGCGGATGAACGCCCACCATATCAACCTCACCGACATTGCGCCCTTGTCTCCAGCTTGCGTAACAAATTCCGGAGTTTTCGCGCTGTATCCATTGTGCAAACACAGCTGTTTCAACCATAGCCCCCATTTCCTGATCAGTTGCTCTTAAAGTTGAAAACAGAGCGCTACGTAACGAGGGATTAGTAAGATAAATCTTGAATTGTGTGGCACGTTGGAACTGTTTTGCATTGATGTCCGTTTTATGGATTACCTTTATCAAAAAAGCAGCTTCAAGATATTCAATATATTTGCGAATCATATCTTTTTTTGTTCCGGAATTTTCCGAAAGCTTTTCATAAGAGAATTCATTTCCCGAATGGTATGCTATAACCGTGAAAAAGGAATTCAAGTCCTGTACATCTGTAATTCCGTACAGGCTTGGCAAGTCCTTCAACAAAACCTTGTCGACGATGTCATTCTTGATAAATTGCTGCGGGTTAGCCTGTATGGTTTTCGAAAAAACGACTTCTGGATAACCTCCATAGTTGATATAATCCAAAAAATGGTCATTCAACCGGTGGATGTCAATGGTATCGTATATAGGTACTGTTTGTCCATCCCAAATTATTTTTGACGGTATGATCAACCTGTTCAGGTCTTTCAAATGAAGATATTCATTGAAAGTAAGCGGGGGAAGCATGAAATCGGAAAAACGACCGGCGCCGCTTTCCTGACTTTTCATCTTGAGGGCGGCTGCCGCAGAACCCGATGCCACAAACTTCACATGAAGATAGCTATCAGCCAGCGATTTCAAATGAATCTCCCAGTCTTTCAGGTATTGAATCTCATCATAAAATACAAAAAAATTTTCCCTGGCTTCGGGTTGTCCAACCGCTTCACATGCCAGATGGAAAAGGGTTTCGAGCGGAATCCGGTTATATATTGGCGTGTCAATGGATATGTATATAATCCGGTTCGGCTCTACACCATCATCAATCAACCGCTGGATGCTATGGTAGAGCATAACAGTTTTGCCGACACGCCTTGGCCCCAACAAGATAACTGCCCGGCGAAGCGCCGTATCTGTCATCATCTGATAAAACAAATCCAGGAAAAGCCGATGACGCATTGTTGCATAATAATCATCAATATTCCCGTTTATCCACCAGGGATTGTCGAAGCGTAACCTGGCAAGCACCTGCTCTTTTAAAAAACCATTGATATTCATAATAAATTATTTTTTTACGGCACAAATGTAAAAATAAAATGATTACAAACAACTTAATTTCATAAAAAATAAATTATAAGAAGATATAAAATCTATTAAAACAACATGATTTGATGATTTAAGAGGAAAATGATTATTTTTCAATCTTATTTTTACAAAAATGTCATTATTTCCAAAAAAATATATATGTTTGTAGGTCAAAAAATAGTAAAAAATTGAACTGAACGATGAAATCAAATCTTGTATTGGGCATTGATATTGGCGGTTCCGGTATCAAAGGAGCCATAGTTAATGTGAAAACGGGCGAAATGACTACCGACAGGTACCGGATACCTACTCCGGAGTCGTCGACCCCTAAAGCTGTGGTGGACACGATCAGGAAGATCGCCAAGAAATTAGACTGGAAAGGCGCTATTGGTGTTGGATTTCCGGGGGTGATACAGCACGGCGTGGTGAAGACTGCCGCCAATGTCGATGATGGCTGGCTGAATGTCGATCTCGAAAAATTGTTGGAAAAGCGTACAGGCAGTATGAATGTGGCAGTTAATGACGCCGACGCTGCCGGCATGGCCGAAATGAAATATGGCGCCGGACGGAAAAATAAAGGGGTAGTGATTATGCTCACTGTAGGGACTGGCATCGGATGTGCGCTTTTCACAAAAGGTAAATTAGTGCCTAACTGTGAATGGGGACATTTCTGTCTTCCCGGAGGTATTGACGACGCAGAAAAGTGGGCTTCGGATGCCGCGCGGAAAAATTTCAACCTTACGTGGGAGGAATGGATGCAACGTCTGAAAACTTACATTAATTATATTGAGGATATGTTTTGGCCTGATTTGATCATTATTGGCGGTGGGTTCGCAAAAAAACTCGATAAAAAAGGTTTTCCGTTTGAAACGCGCACCAAGATTGTTCCTGCTCAATTGCAGAATGAAGCCGGTATCATCGGAGCTGCAGTCGCCGTAAAACATCTTTTGAAAAAGTGAAGACCATTCTTCCCATTGATATTGTTACCTTAGGCGAGGATAACAGTTATCACTTGTTTGTCAGCGGCTCCATTAATGGCCGGAAATATGATTTATTGATTGACACCGGAGCGTCGCATACCATTTTTGATGCAGCGCTAATACCCGAAATGCCTGTTGATGAGACAGCACGTCAGGAAATACAATCGGCGGGTATTCATGCCGGCGAACTGAAAAGCAGTATGGGCCATATCAAAAAGTTCAAATTAGGTGATTTAAAGCGCGTTAACTGGACTGTGGTATTGATTGACCTTACACATGTGAACGATCTGTATCAGAGATTTTCAGACAAACGTGTGGCCGGACTGATCGGCAGCGACTTTCTGCTCAAACACAAGGCAATTATTGACTATAAGAAAAGGGAACTTGTATTGCGAAACATCAAGGAAAAGTGATCAACGTGTTTTCGCCATAACGGCGATTACCATTACTTCATTCAACAACTAATTTTGGTTCAGTTATATATCGTTCCTTTTTCCAGTAGCGCAGCAGAAAATCGCAATTTGTCCTTACGTAATGGAATCCTGCTTTTCCGGAAACAGACTCAATTTCAATTAATTGACTGTCTATCAGGAAGAAAATAAAATCTGAACTGACCCGTTCATCCAATATTAAATCTTCAATATCCGTTTCGGCGTCTTTGTTGAAATAGGTGTTATCCCATATTGAAATACACTGGGCAATATTGGGATAAAACTCCATTCCGGAACGCGGATTGAAAAATACCACTAAATTGTCCAGATCGTCGTCTATATTGAAAGTTAATTCGTGCACGTCATACACTTTTCGAGTCATGCTTTCCGCTCCGTACCTCAAGTGATACAATTCCCATACTTTGTCGATGAAAGCGAATGTATTAAGTTTTCTTTCAAGTATGGCGATACGTTTGTTGTAATTGACTTCCAAAAAACACTCTTCCTCGCGTTTTATAATGCCTGCTGCAATATGCTTCATTTGAAGATGTGTGGCTGATACTCCTTCGTCAGGAAATAATCCTTCTCTGTTTTTCGAAAGCGACATGAGTTCTTTGTAGAGAGGATGCTCACAGCCAGCCCAATGAGCCAGGATTTCTCCGGAATGTTGTGCCAGCAGAGGAGTAACCTTGTTGAGCAATATTTTTGTGCGCCTTTCATCAAGCAGTTGTTCATAATTTTTGTGAGTATCTTTTTGATTTTTCACGTCAAGTATTTCTTCAGCCATCAAGGATGCAAAATAATACTGGTGAAGGTAACAACCAAAAAAGACGAAATCAAGATGTTCCCTGACTTCGTGGATATCTGCATCGGGTGGTAGTATCAGCGCAGTTTTCAGTTCTTCGTTTACCGGCGCCTGCCCTATTGTTTCATTCAGGATGGCATACACAATCCTTGCAATTTCTTCATGATCAATAGAATATGGGTCGACAAAGCGACTTTGTGTAGGCAGGTTGGAAGAGAAATGCCAAATCAGGAATTGAATATCCGCCAGGTTGATATCGCCATATTCATACCCGGCCATATCAAAAAAGGGAAGATATTTTCCATAAAGTTTGAAGTGTTCACCGATGAACGACGTCCACATTCCGGTTTGACTGACAATATCTTCCAAATAACATGTCAACATGCAAGCCAGGTATTTATAATCGGCGCCTACCAGATGATCCTCCACGTCAATAAGAAGCATTTCGTGCTGGATCTTGTTACTGATACCGATGTAGAAATGATCGGAGGCTACTTCCCTGTTATAGGGATGATACTCCAACCAGTCATTGAGAGCTATCCGCGACAAGCGGGGGTAAAGGGTTTTCATATAGCAAAAGGATAAATTTAATGCAAAAATAATCAAAATTTAATTATAACCTCATTTTGTAAATATTAGTTTCGTATCGTTCAAACCCCAAAGTCTGATACAACTGATTGGCTGCAATCCGTGAAGGGTTGGAAGTCAACGATATAGTGTCGGCTCCTGAATTACCGATAAAAGCAATGGCAAATTCGACCAATTTTTTTCCGTAACCAAGACCCCTAAATTCATGGTCGACGACTATGTCCTCAATCCAAGCTTTGCATCCGGTAGGCGTCCGATAAATACCAACCGACAATGTGCCAACCGGTATGTCATCAGTGCCTTGTAATACAAATAGATGTGCGTTCTCTGAATCTAAAATGGCTTGGAATGCTTCCTTGGAAAGATCTTCCCTGTTTGGTGACAATTCTTTGGTCAACCGGCAAACAAACCGGTATATTTCCGGTGAAAATTCTTTTATTTCGATGATTTTCTCTAACATAATAATTCATAAATTACTGAACTCTTTTCGGTTATCTTCTTTTTGCCCGTTCCCAAACCACATTTTGTTTCTTTTTGACGTATCTGATAAAACCAAGATACACAGCCAAATTCATAATGAAGAAATAGTACGGGGCGAACAATATCTTCAGTTTGATATGACGGTTTTCCAACCCCCATCCAATAAGTGCCATTGTATAAAAAAGAAATTGCAGCCAAAAAACAACGGGAAAAAAATTGCACAAAAAAATGTCCGCTTGCAGCGCCAAAACCAAGTTGCTTAAGAGTAACAGCGCCAAACATAGGGGAGCCAGTGTCCACCGCAATACACGGTGCGAGATGTATTGAAACGAAAGCATACCGTATTTGAAAATGTTCAGCAGAGGAGCTAAACGACTTATGGATTGAAACCCTCCGGCGGCAATCCGTATCTTTCGCTTCAGTTCTTCCTTAACGTTTGCTGACGACGTTTCGCAGGCGTATGCTTCGGGGTCGTATTGCGTGATGTATCCCTTCATGGCAACACGCAACGAAATGATAAAATCGTCCAGCAGGGTATCCTTTTCCATTTCGGAATAAAATTCGCG
>Ga0123353_10001823_pt1 | contig 26207 bp, 21 predicted proteins | sample TergutLab28metaG_3_FD_92763 | JGI IMG/M metagenome (GOLD analysis project Ga0123353, IMG submission 92763) | Labiotermes labralis P3 segment gut microbial communities from Petit-Saut dam, French Guiana - Lab288 P3 | ecosystem: Host-associated > Arthropoda: Insects > Digestive system > Gut ...
CATCGAATGCAGAAATGGTTGGTCCCGTCATCCCGGAGTACCTTTCGGCATGAGCGGCAATTTGAACGACCTCTTCAGCCTGTTTTTGCCGTTGCGCCCGCCAATGAAGACCATAAACAAGAACGGCGACATTCACTGCAAGGAGTAGAATTATAAAGAGAGTATTACGTTTCATGGGGGGTGGAATATAAATTGTGGAGGAAAACCGGAAGGTATCGACTTGTCGCTAGGACTAGGGTTAAGGTTTCGGTTTATAGAAACCGTCAACAAATACTATCGAACTATTTCCTTGAGAATTAGCAATATTCAACGGAAGCCTCACATCTTCGAAGACATCAAAAACGTTATTTTGAGTCCCCGCCTTCTCATAAACACCCGATTCGGCATATTTTTCACGGGTTTTTACGACTTCCCATGCAAACTGGGTCAGCTGAGTGACTTCGTGTATTAAGATTGAATGATCTGTGTAGCCATCTGATTTGCCATAAATCGCCCTACTCGGAAATCCATCGGGAAAGACAGAATTGCAAGGTATGTAATCATCTCCCACCTTTGTATTGAACGAATTCATCCAGTAGCCTAGCCCCATCGAGTAGCCGTGACAATTTTGATTCAGGGAAGCACCGGTAATTCTTGTGTAGCCATCTGATGGCTTGAACACCGCATTTTCCCACCACCTGTCAACATCAGCCGCAGTAACTTGGACGGCGTGAATCTGATAATTATGTGTAATCGGCACCTTTGGAAACGAAAATTGTTGCCCTCTGAAGTGCGACAGTGGCTTTCCGGGATTGACTTTTTTTGTAGTGTATCCATCCCACGAGCCAGATGTTAGTGGTTTTCCCGCATCATAGTACTCACACGGGGCAGACATCAACGTAAAAGGTTGATAGAGATTGGTTCCTGGAATCTGTACTAACGCACGGTATCCGATTATAGCGTTGTTGTTTGGGTTCTGTCCCCAAGCCCCATTGCCGACAAACAGCGTGGCGAAGACGAAAAAAACGGCGGTTACGGTCTTGAACAGTTTCAGGTTGATGTTTTTCGACATGATTTTTTCCAGTTGGCAGGGGTGATGTGTGGGCGTGAGTTCGCCCACGTCCTCCAATGTGACATACAAGAAAAAAAAACAAGGGGGCTACGCAAAACAATCGCTCTATCGTGGGGCAAGTCAAATGTCTCTCCCCTTGACTCATATTTGGAATCCCCCACAATTGGGGGCGATTTGCCCTTCGTGGAGGGTGCAGTCCCAAGGGGAGTCAAATTAGTAATTCCCAAATTCTGTATAGTAACCCGGCATTATACACCGTTTTACCGTAGTAGCAAGCGGTTCTGGAGCATCCATCGAGCGATTACTTCCCCGTAAATCGTTTTTGCCGTAAGAGATGATGGTAATGTTGCGCAAAGCGGTGCGACTCGTCCCTTACGTACTGCAAAAGCCGTAGGGCAAACGAACGCTGATTCAATTTTATCGGGTCTGCTTGATTGGGCGCGAAAATTTCCTCTTCCTGTTTTGCCAGTGCAAGAATCAAACCCGGTTGTTGCGGCGTATGTTTCAATGCCGAGAGAGCCGAATTCAGTTGTCCCCTGCCGCCGTCAATCAGTAAAATGTCCGGCACCGGTTGCTCTACCTCCATATGGGAAAAACGGCGAGTCACCACTTCCGCGATGCTGGCAAAATCGTCAATGCCCGACACGCTCTTGATCTTGTAACGTTGATAGCCCGGCTTGAAGGGCAACCCATCAATGAACCGCACCAATGAAGCGACCATGTCGCTTCCTCCAAGGTGGGCAATGTCGATTCCTTCAATGATGCGCGGTATTTTTTCCAGTTTGAACACTTTTTTCAAAGCCAACACCCCCTGACGCGGATCAACCGCAAACAACTCCGGCTGCAAATGCGTTTCCACGTTGCCTCGTTGGTCCAGTACCGAAAGATGATGTATCTGATCCCGAAGTTCCGCTGCGGATTCGTATCGTTTTTCGTCAGCGGCGGACTTCATTTCCTGATGTAATTCGGCAAGGAGTTGCTTTTTTCGCCCTTCCAATACCCGAATGAGACGATGAACATTTTTTCGGTACTCTTCGGCAGTGATCCTGTAATGGCACGGAGCGGAACACTGGTTGATCGAATGTAAAAGGCAAGGACGATACCACCGCCAACGTTCATCGTTGAGGCGAATGTCGAGCGTGCACGTCCGAAACTTGAATATCTTTTGCAGCGATAGCACAGCGCCGCGAAGTTCGGACGATTTGATGAAGGGACCGAATAGTTTTACGCCGCAGTCTTTGGGCGTGCGCGTCATTTCCACACGGGGAAACGGTTCCCGCATGCGGATTTGCAAATAGGGAAACGTTTTGGAGTCCTTTAAGTCCCGGTTGTATTTCGGTCGCAGGTCTTTAATCAGCCGGGCTTCGAGGAGCAGGGCATCGACTTCGCTTTCGGTTTGAATGTAGTCGATGTCATGGATTTCGGGAATGAGCGGAGCGGTTCGGGCATCTTCGAGAGCGGCTTTGTGGAAGTATGAACTGGCGCGATTTCGCAGGTCTTTTGCTTTGCCGATGTAGATGACCCGCTCGGCTGTGTCTTTCATCAGATAGACACCGGGAGCGCGGGGAAAGGTTTTGACCTTTTCTGCTGCCTCTGGGAGAGGACAAAAAAGCGTCCCCTCTCCCTCTGGAAGAGGGTTAGGGTGAGGGCTTGCCGAAACATTGTCGGATTCTGCGGACATTATCATTTTTTTCTACATCAAGTGTGTAGCAAGAAAATGGTTAAACTTCGCCACGTAAACCTCTTTTTTTCTGATTATGCTGGAACTCACCGGCATCAACAAAATTTTCGCTCGTATTCTTCCCATTTTTGTATTTCGGCTTCGGTCGAAATGAAGCCGAGCCGCTGGTCCCCCTCAAAAACGGTGTGCAGATCATCCAGTTCCGACCAGATTTCCCGTTTCGCCGTCTGCGACAAATGATCGGTAAAACAGATTCCGTTTATGTGGTCGATTTCGTGCAACACGATTCGGGCAGGGCGGTCTTTCCACTTGAAATGCTGCTCTTCGCCGGCTAGCGAAATCGATTCGAATTCAATCACTTCGGCTCGCACAACATCGGCATGAATGTCGGGAAAACTCAAACAACCCTCATTATCAACGACGTTGCCCTTCTTTTTGAGAATGACCGGATTGATAAACACATATTCTTCCTCTTGGGCTTCCCGGTTTCCTGTTGGATTCATCACGAAGAGTTGAATCGGCAGTCCGACTTGATTAGCGGCTAACCCTACCCCGGCGGCGGCATACATCGACTCAAACATTTCAGCAACGATGTCCCGAAGATCCTGATTGATCCTTTGGACGGGCTTACATTTGTACTTCAAGATCGGATGCGGATATTTTAAGACCTTCACGAATGTGTCAAAAATTATGGGAATTACCCCGACTAGTCCGATGGGGGCACTTCTATGCAGTCCATCCTATTGGATTGTGATTCGGATGTCAACTGTCCTCTCGCTGTTTCGGCAAAAATCGTCATTCCCGCGTAGGCGGGAATCTAGACGGACGATATAACACTGATTGTCTAGACTCCCGCTTTCGCGGGAGTGACGGAAAAACCAAACTTGTTAGCGGACTGGGAATGTGTCGAATGACAATACCCTCGTTGACACCCTTCGTGGAACCTGCTAGAATGCCCTCTAGTTAGACTATTTTCAATGTTATCAGGACCACTATGACAGACGTTCCAATGATACTGTACCATATCTATGGTTATGCCATACCGGTCATCATTCTCGCTACCCTGTATGGGTTTCGTTGGAAAGTCGGCATGTGGGGGAACAGTCTCTCGCTCGGTGCCGTGCTGTTTTCCTTTTTGGTCGCTGTCGGTTGGTGGGAAAGTCTCGCCGAATTGCTTGCCCAACAAGTTCCCAAGATGCTGTTTCTTGCTGACGGCGTTGCGTTTTGGGCAATCTTTGTACTTACACTCTCGATCCTTGATGCCGCAACACGGTTCGTTTCCACAGTTAAGGTAAAATTCGCTGACTCTGTTGAAAACGCAGGCAACGGTATCATTCTTTTCCTGCTTTTTGCAGTTTTGTACGGAACTTTTCTCTTTGCCGAAGAGTTGGGACCGGTCGGGGCAAACCTCAACGATCCCGAACCGGGAAACTCTGCGGTGATCTCATTACTCCGCATCCTCTCTAGCAACGAAGGGATGAAGGGAAATCTAGCCACCTTCACAGAGGGGAACCAATTTGACGGTTCGGGAAATCATCGGCAATTACACCTACAACGCCGACAGGCTATTATGCTCAATATGCTGGGAGATAATGGTTCGATACTGTTCGAGGGGGACACCGGCAATCTTGGACGTAATAAGAAGTGAGATCACGAACCGTCTCTGGGGCGAACAGTGCCCGTAAGACCGGCAAAATCCTCTCGGTCTTCGGGATGCCAAAGGGGCAAACCGTTGCGAATACGTTCTGCCAGCACTTCTAATTTCGCCGGCGAACCCGCCGGAGCATCGGTAGGACGGAAATCTTCTGTTACGATAGGCACAAAATCTTCGTCATGTCCGATCTCCAAAAGAGTATCAAAAATGTTTTTAATTGATGAAACAAACATAAACAACCTTGTCGCTTTCGGACAAGAAAAAATAGTTGGTCGAAAACATCCCAAGAACGTATTCGGCTTTATTGAAGTATCGTCTTAAACTTTGTCCAGAAAGACACAACACCCCCAAATTGCCCCCTAATCATAACGAGCGAAAGAGGGAATGTCAAGAGAATTTTTGTAAAATTCTGAGCGAGCGGGCGTTCGCCCGGCGGTCGGCAACCTCCCCATCAACCTATCAACGAGCTTGCAGTCGTGTGTATTGCAACGTTGCTGTAAAAATGGTATCATGACACTTCACCTGCTTGTTTCTCCCAAGTTTTTTGCCATGAACTCTTGCGCTTTCCGCTTTTTGGTATTCGCCGGTTTCATGGGGGTACTTTGTTTGCCCGCCGTCCTGTCGGCTCAGGAAGAAGAAAGACAACGGATAAACCTGTTCGATAAGAAGAATGTAAATGTTCCCCGACGAGAACTGCAGCGCAACACCACTGATGAGTTGACACAGTTCTCCCATTCTCTTCGTCAGGCACTCGATCCCGAAGCGAAGCAAAACTGGAGGGCAGTTTTGTATTTCTGCGTTTTCGCCCTAGGACTATCTGTTTGTGTTGGCGGCTGGTTTTTTTGGCAGATCATAAGAAAGAGAAGAATGGAAGGGGAACTGAATGACCCGATGTACCTCGTCCGTGAATTGAACTTCGTCCACCAACTTTCCGAGCCGGAAAAACGAATAATGCAGGTACTCACCGACAGAAATGCACTTCCATCACCGCTCACCCTTTTCGTGGAACCGAAATTTCTTTTGGACGCTTGGGAAAACGATTTATACGACACATCGCGTTCTACGGTGCGCCGGCTCCTGTCCAAACTATTCGAAATCTCCGTCGGTGTGGGCGAAAATTCTGTCAATGTGAACATAACAGATTCCGAGTTGATTTTGCCCCATCAGGGAATTCAAGCATAGGGTACCCATTTACCGTGTACTTTCATCCTTGCTTTTTGGTGATTGATTCACTAGAATCATGTTGAAAGGGGTATATGTCGTTTTTCTGGCAGGCAATTTTGGTCGAAGGTGGGTTGGCGGTCGTTGCGATCCTCGCCGATGTTCTTTTTCGTCTTGGTCTCGAGTACGGAGCGCACTGCTGGTGCAATAGCGAGACACTACGGCAAATTGCTTGGGGACTCCTTCCCCTCATCGCCGGATATTGTGTGTTGCATGTACTGCCCTTTGCGGGACTGCGGCGGGTTGACCGCTTTGTACGCGAACTGTTTTGGCACCACATGGGACATTGGAAACTCTGGCAACTGGTTTTAGTGGCCGCTCTTGCCGGACTCGGTGAGGAACTCTTTTTTCGGGGACTACTCCAATTGGGTTTTTCCTCAATCACCCATGTGTGGCTCGCCGTACTTCTTACATCGCTGATTTTCGGGCTGGCTCATGCGATTACTCCGACTTACTTTTTTCTGGCGTTCATCATTTCGCTTTACCTTGGTTTTCTCTTTGTGCTCACAGGCAATCTGCTCGTTCCGATAGCCATCCATGCCCTATATGACCTCTTCGTATTCCTGTTTATCCGGTGTACTCCGCACAGAAACTGAAAAATTTCCTCAAAAAATGGGCAAATTTGTGGCAAAACCACCCGCCTGTGGTAAAATGGAGCGTAAGCGTTCGGATTCTGTCCCGAAGGAGCAAATTTCATGAATATCTTATTTGCCACTAGCGAAGTAGTTCCTTTTGCCCGAACTGGGGGACTCGCAGATGTCAGCGCATCGCTTCCACGTGCCCTTGAACGTCTCGGACAACGGGTGTCCATCGTTGTCCCAGCCTATAGATCCGTTTTCAACTGCGGTGTCACCCCCAGTGATACCGGCATCCGTTTTCCTGTCTCCGTGAGCGACAGAACCGTGATGGCGGCTGTTTGGAAGGCAATACTGCCCGAGTGTGATGTAACGGTCTATTTCATTCAGCAAGATAACTATTTTGACAGGAATGAACTTTACACCGAGGACGGTTGCGACTACAACGACAACAGTGAGCGGTTCATCTTTTTCTGCCGCGCTGTCATGGAAATGATCTCGGTCATGAATCTCAAAGTGGACATTATCCACACGAACGATTGGCAAACGGGGCTCATACCAGCCCTTCAATCGATTTTGTACCCCAAAAAGCCCGGTTACGAAAACATAGCGACCATCCATACCATCCACAATTTAGCGTATCAGGGGATTTTCTGGCACTGGGACATGCTTTTGACGGGAATCGGCTGGGAACACTTTACGTACAACGAATTGGAGTTCTTTGGCAAGTTAAATTTGATGAAAGCCGGTGTGGTTTTTGCCGACGGCATCACGACTGTCAGTCCCCAATATGCGTTGGAAATCCAATCCCGAGCGTTCGGTTTTGGGATGGAGACCATTATGCAGTACCGTAGCCCCATGCTTCGGGGAATTCTGAACGGTGTTTGCACGGCGCGATGGAATCCGGAAATTGACCCCTACATTGCCGCCCAATATAATGCAGAAAATGTTTTTGAGAAAAAGCCCCTCTGCAAGTACGATTTACAGACGGTACTGGGTTTGGCACAGCGCGGCGATGTACCGCTTTGTGGAGTGGTCAGCCGATTTGCCAGCCAAAAAGGGATTGATTTGATTACCGATGTGATTCCGCTTTGGGTCGAGAAGCACGGAGTTCAATTTTGTCTTTTGGGCAAAGGTGATCGGATTCTGGAAGCACGTCTTTCGGCATTGGCATCCCGGTATCCCGAAAATGTGGCGGTGCGGTTTGAATTTTCGGATGAGTTAGCACACAAGATAGAGGCGGGGGCGGATATATTCCTGATGCCGAGCCGATATGAACCGTGTGGACTGAATCAGATGTACAGTCAGATTTATGGAACGGTGCCGCTGGTTCGTGATACCGGTGGATTGGCAGATACGGTAACGGATTTGTGTGACCACACGCTGGAAAACAACACAGCAACTGGTTTCTCATTTTCTTCAGACGACGTATATGGTTTGAACACAACGTTATGGAGGGCGTTGGATGTTTATTGGAACCGAAAGGATGTTTGGAATTTGCTGATCAAAAACGGAATGCGCCAAGACTGGTCCTGGGCAAAAAGCGCGGTACAGTATGTCCGGTTCTATGAAAAGGTGATGAAAAAGTAGTACCTGTGCGCCTCCGTGTGACACCACAATTTTTGGATAGACGAGGTACTACGTTTCCTGTCTTCGCACGAAAATTCTCTTGCAATTTCGCCGTCGACGTGGTACAATAAAGGGTATTATGAGCGGTTTATCGGTCAATTCTGTTTCGGGCTCACTGGCGGCAGCGCATCAGGTTCAGCGGACTTCCGCCAGTCTGGCAAACGCGATGACGCAACTGTCCACCGGTCTGCGGATCAACGCTGGAAAGGATGATCCGGCAGGACTCATTGCGTCCGAAATCATGCGTTCGGATATTGCTGCGAGCAATGCCGCCGTCAAAAATACCGTTATGGCAAACAGCATGCTGAACATTGCCGAAAGCGGGATGAGACAAATCGGCAGCCTTCTGACCGACGCAAAGGCATTAGCCGTCGAAGCGGCTAATACCGGAGTGATGACTCCGGCAATGGTCGAAGCCAATCAGATGCAGATGAATGCGATCCTCGATTCGATTGACCGCATCTCCGGGATGACCCACTGGCTTGGAAAGCCGCTCTTAGATGGTTCAATGTCCGCAAAAAACGGCGGGGCATTGTTCCAACTCGGTCCCGATGTCGTTTCTAGTCAACAAGTTACCGTGCCGATTGAGGGAACGAAGACGTATCATGTTGGCGGGAAAACAGGTACGCTCTACGATTTACGAAGCGGTGGGGTGGCATCGTTAGCGGTGAATCCCGGCTTAGCAGATCAGGTCCTGGGGTCCGCAATTTCCCAAATTTCGATACAACGCGGGGAAATCGGAGCAACGCAAAAATACACGCTTGATCCCAACATCAACGCCTTGCAAGATTCCGTTGTTGCGCTGACCGGTACAAAGTCAAACATAACGGATACCGACTTTGCTCTAGGCGTTTCTAACATGATGCGTGACCAGATTTTGCTCCAAGCGGGTTTTCAGGCTCTTGGGCTGATCAACCAAAACCGGAGTTATGCTGCAACGCTACTCAGATAACGTTTGAGAAAAATGTGGATTGTCAGCGGGAACCAAGTAACCCCCAAAGCGGATAAACTGCTGATTCCAGTTTCCCCCCTTTCCCCGCTGTATAGGGTAGAAAAACCTCGCGCGGCATTGAAGGTTCGCTGGAGGCAAAACAACAAAAACAGAGAAATATACAGGGGGAGCAAAGAGCATACCCCTTAAATAGTAATATGGACTTACACTTAAAGAACAAAGTTGCGGTTGTAACCGGCGGAGCAAGCGGACTCGGCAAGGCGATTGTTATCGCTCTTGCGGAAGAGGGAACCCGTGTTGCCATCAACTATCGGAGTAAAAAATCCGAAGCGGACTCGCTTGCAGAACATATTCGGAAGCAACATGGAGTCGAGGCGATGGTTGTTTATGCAGACGTTGCCTGCGAAAGCGACGTGCATGAGATGTTTGAAGCAGTCGAGAAGACGCTCGGACCGATTGACATCGCGGTCAATAATGCCGCCTATTGTGCGGAGCCGGAATGTGCCGACTTGACACTTGAAGAGTTCCGAAAATGTCTCGATGTCAATTTGCAGGGCACATTCCTCGTTTGCCGAGAAACGGTACAACGCTTGCGGTCTCGCGGAGTACCCGGCAATATCGTCAACGTTTCGTCGCAGGCGGCGATGAGAGGCTCGCAGAACGGCAAGAGTGCTTACGATATGACCAAAACGGGGATTCTGGGGTTTACTCGATCACTGGCGCTCGAAACGGCGAAGGACAATATCCTCGTTAATGCCGTGCTACCCGGACTCATGTACACGGAGATCTATGCGAAGTTCGTCGATACCGATCCGGAACGTTATAACAAACGTTCGCCATTGGGACGTTTGGCACGGACCGAAGAGGTCGCCCAAATGGTCGTCATGCTTTGCTCCGACCGTGCCAGTTACATGACCGGTGCCACCGTCGATGTAAGCGGCGGAATGGCATTGCATTGATTTTTATTTCCAAAACATTTTTATCCTGTCGATGAGACTCGCAAAATCAACGGGCTTACTCACGTACTCATTACAGCCTGCCTCCAATGTCTTTTCCCGGTCGTCCGTCAGAGCATGTGCCGTTACCGCTATGATTGGTTTTGTATAACCCTCCGCCCGAAGATGTCGAGTCGCCTCATAACCGTCTAATACGGGCATTTGCATGTCCATCAAAATTACGTCAAACGGTTTGCCCTGCGCTGTCGCCTCCGTAATTGTGTCAATTCCGATCCGACCATTATCTGCCAGTTCGACTGTTGCGCCAACCTTTTCCAATTGCCTTGAAAGGACGATTTGATTAACCTTTGTGTCCTCTACATATAAAATTCGGCAACCAGCAAGCGACTGCTCTGGTTCAGAATCTGGTGACGGTGGGGTCTCTGTTGGTGGCGACGAGGTAATCGGAATCTTCACCGCACGTAACACGTTCGATTTTTCATCCGGCGTGGGGTTGGTACCATTTCCGGGAAAGGTAAATGTAAACGTACTGCCCTGACCGGGTTGACTTTCCACTGTAATGTGACCGTTCAACATTTCTGCCGACTGTTTTGCCACCGAAAGACCGATTCCCATTCCGCCGTACTGCCGCGTTAAAGAGGGATCGGTTTGCGAAAACGGTTCAAAAATTTCCTTCAACTGTTCCGGTACAATGCCAATGCCTGTGTCGGTTAGTGAAATATAGATCGAGTCTGGTTGGGACTCGTCGGAGGGTTGACACTCTCCGCTCTTGTGCTCGATTCCGTAATGAATCGTAACTGATCCCTGCGCCGTAAACTTGATCGCATTGTCCATGAGGTGCCACAAAACCTGCCGAAGATGTGCTGGGTCGCTTTGAATCCATTCCGGCACATTCTGAGATTCGCTCACTGTCAAGGTTAACGATTTATACTCTGCGCGGCTTCGCATGGAGTCGGCAACTTCGTCGATCAAATTGCGAAGATGTACCGATTTGAGCACCAACTGCATTGATGTGGCGGTACCCAGTGCCGCCACATTGAGAACGTCGTCCACCAACATAAGCAGATTTTTTCCGCTTTCCCGCATGTGTTTGACGGCTTCCGCACATATACTTCGTTCGGTTGGGGTACAAAGATACGAACGGTGAGCAAGAACTTCGGTAAAACCGAGCATGGCATTGAGCGGTGTTCGGAATTCATGACTCATATTGGTCAAAAACGCTGTTTTCACTTGCAAAGCCTTTTCCGTAACATGTTTCGCTTCGGTCAGATCCGAAATGGTGCCATGTAACTCTTCCGCCAACACACTTATAGTTTCCGCCCTGATTTGAAGCCGGCAAATGAGCGCAACCGCTCCAAAATAGAAAAATTGGACAAGCGCGAATACGCACATATGATAAAGTCTTGTGAAGAACAGTTCGCGTTGAACCACATCGACTCGGAAGTCCATCCCTAGAATATACATTTCATTGTCAGGGGTCCAAAAAGGCTCGGCAACAGTGAACCATTGTCCCCATTGATCGATGGATGGTACAAAATGCATTGTCCGCTCCTTGTGCTCGGCGATGTACTGAAAGAGTGGTTCCATTGGATAGAATTCACCGATGTCGGTCGGTTTCTCGTGTGCATCGATGAAACCGTTGTGGTTGGCATCCGAAATCGGAGCAACGATGAATTGAAGCCACTCAGCATCGACATAGCGCATCGTGTAAACATAGCCGACATAGTGATTGGCACGGGCGGGGAAATCGAGGAGTTCGACCAGTTTGTTATAAAGAGGATCATCTTCGGGAGTACCCTCTTCAGCGCGAACTCGTAGCATTAGGGAAAAACCTTCGGGAGCCGTAAGAGTACAAAACGGTTTTGCCCCGGAATAGGCGGCGTACCAATCATCGGTTTTTCCGCTATCTGCCTGTTTCCATTCCAGTCGATAAGTTGTTGCTTGGGGAACAGAATTCCAGCGGACAGAAATCTGCTTGGTACAACGTCCGAACGCTTCACTATCGTCGGTGAGAGCGGCAACTGCCCACTGATTGCGTCGGAGAAGTCGAACCGGTTTGTCGGAATCTTGCTGTAATTCTTGCCATTGGGCTGTTAAGTTTTCGGGAACGGCTAATTTTTCGAGTGCTGGTGCAATCACCCCGCCATTTTGTTGCGCAAAATGTCCCCCCTCTGAAGGAGGGGGGATCGATAGGGTGGGGTGGTCTTCCCGCTGGTTGACCGGCAACAAAAACGGTTCTAACCAATCGGAAAACAGGCCGGGATTGCCGGGGTGGATTTTTTCATGTTCGAGGTTGCTGATGACATGGGCGTAGGAGGCGACCAATTTAGAACAAGCGTCTCTCCAGTCAAGACGATGCATGTGAACGGAGATGGACAAGCCGACAGTTCCAAGTGAAAGGAGGACAAGGAATCCCAGCCAAGTAAAGGCATGAAAACGAAGGGATCGTTTCTGGGTGGCGAGCCAGACACAACAAGCGACCATACAGAGGCACAGGAACGCAACGAGAACGAATATATCGTAGATACTGGCGAAATCGTTACCGATCAGGTGGGCTTGTGGGGTCATGGGGAAAATTACACTTCTGTCATATTCAATAATCCTAAACAGTTGATATTATTCGATTTATGATGGGGCACCAGTGATCAACGTATATTATAAACGTGTGCCATGAAAAAACAAAAAACCTCATCATAAATACAAATCCCGTTCGTCCGTACTACGGATTCTTTCCAATCGGTCGAGAATTTTTGCAAGACGGTCGTCTTCCGGCAACAGGGCAATCTCTTGTTGAATCAACGCCTCGCCTGCAGACTTTGTTTCCGGTGATGCAAAATCGGTCAAGTATTCCTGCAATGTGAACAAAGCGTTCGGCGTACACATGTTTTGAATGAAGCCCGGTATTGAATATTCCATAAACACTTCGCCAGTGCGTCCAAGCCGATAACAAGCGGTACAAAAACTCGGGATATATCCCTCCTTTAGCAGTTGCCGGATCACTTCGTCGAGCGGCCGGACATCGCCAAGTTCAAATTGCTCTCTTTCAAGAACTTGCGTTTGGGCATCGCCCGCTTCGACGTATCCGCCGATTTCAATTCGACTCCCCGCATCAATCTGCGAAACGCCGAAGCCGAGCACCTTCTCTCGGAGCGGTGCCGGTTCTCTTGCCGTTACAATCAAGCCCGTGTAAGGGACGGATAACCGCAAAATCGCAATCAACCGCAGGAAGTCCTCGTCACCAACGTCATGTTCCGCCACTTCGTTGGGATTGACCCCGCTTGCCGGTCGAATACGCGGGAAACTAATCGTGTGCGGACCGACCCGATAGTGTTTCATTAACTGTATCGCATGGGCAACGAGTCCCAGCACTTCAAATTTCCAGTCGGCAAGCCCGAAGAGTGCACCGATTCCAACGTCATCGCAACCGGCTTCGATGGCTCGCGCCGCCGAATCGAGTCGCCAAAGATAATCGGCTTTCCGTGTTCCTGCCGGGTGCATTTTGGCGTAGATCGCATGATGGTACGTCTCTTGAAACACCTGATACGTTCCGATGCCCGCCGCTTTAACAATGCGATAACCTTCATGTGAAAGCGGAGCGGCATTGATGTTGACTCGCCGGATGCTACTGTTTTGATAATGAACCGAGTAAATTTGCCGGACACATTCGGCAATGTACTCCGGTGAGTAATGCTTGTGTTCGCCGAAAACAGCGATTGTTCGCTTGTGCCCCTGCCTGAGCATATTGCGGATTTGCACGTGCAATTCTTCGGTGGTCAACGTGCGCCGGATGGCATCGGGATTGCTCCGCCGAAAACCACAGTAAGCACAATCGTTCGTGCAATAATTACCGATGTAGATAGGAGCAAAAAGTACGATTCTATTACCGTAAATATCTTTTTTCAGTTGCCGGGCGGTATCGAAAATCTGCTCGATAAGTTCCGGCGCATCGGCATTGAGAAGAGCGGCAGTCTCTTCGAGTGTCAGGGCTTCTTTGTTTTTGGATTTTGCAATGATTTCCCGAATGTATCCCGGATCGGCTTGGCGTTTCAGCAAAGTTTCGAAGAGCGGTTCGTCGATGAAGTCGACACCACTCTCGCTTAATCTATCCGCACTTAACCGGTTCATATTGGGCAAGGAAAAGGTTAGAACCATTATGGCGTATTATACTGATTTCTCATTTTTCTGATACAGGGGGCACGAGAGGCACTAATTTGATCGAACACTTGGGCAAAACGGGTAAAATTGTTGGGCATAGGAAACCGTGAGTGAATACACTCGAAGACTATACGTTGCCCACAGAGGTGTATTGTAATAGAAATTAAAAAATTACTCTTGCACCTCTCGTGAGAGCCCGCTACAAAAGCAGGCCTACTGATGTCGTATCATAGGCTGAATCTACGGTCTTTCCACCTTGATGTCATGTGTCATGGTACCTTGGACCTCGACTTCGATACCGGAGGTTTCCACGCTCATGTACTTCCGGTGAACAAGTGGGATGCTTGCTGCCAGCGGAGACTCACTCCCCCGCCGAGCATACATATCCCCCGGCGGCGGCGGTGCTTCGCCGTAAGTGACGGCTCCGGTGATATAGACACGATATTTCCCGCGAGGCACCCCGTTATTTTCCTTGTCCGTGCCGAGCGTGTACGACCCGTCTTCTGAAAGTTTCCCCATCGCGGAAATCTTTTCGCTTTCAAAAATCACCTGTCCGGTCGAGAGAGGCTCTCCATCGGGAAACGACACTTTTCCCGTTACCTTGACGTTTCCGCCGCAACCAGTAGCGATCAGCATGCAAAACAACGCAAGCGTTATTGATAAATGTTTCATATAAGGATTGAAGTTAGTGGGTTTTGGCATAACAATCCATGCCAAAATCCATGGTTAAGGTTAGGGTAATGAAACGGCAACACCGTCATTGACGCAGGCGAGTGCCGACATGATTGTTGGCGGCGTTGTGTTGCTGATCGAAGCAACGGAACCATCACCGCGAGCAAAAAGGATCGTGCCCGGATGATGACTTCCAAACCCATAGACATCAATGGGGTTGTCGTTGTCGTCTGAAAAACTATTTGGTCCTCTTCCCAACATGTTGAAGTTGGGATGAATCTGCCGCATGACCGATGCGGCGAAGCCGCCGGAGTGCCCTAGAATGGAGCAATCTCCCTGATCTCGCCAGCCATTGAGCCCGTTTTGCCCACAATGTCCGAGCCGCGATGCCGGTATATGTTTTTCCCCTAAAACAAGTTGATTCGACGATCCGTCCGCCCACCAGGAAAATGAATCGCGAGAGGTATAACCTACAATGACATTGGCGGCAGAAAACTCAGTATTAGCGGTACGAATCGGACCATTGTGGAATGAATGATGATCTGCTCCTCCGTGGGTGGCAAAGTTTGCTGCCCACTGAGTTGAACTAGGATATCCGGTAACGACATTATTGCCGATATAGACAACGAATGCGTAACACCCGACCGGACCGGGAACCAGATTGGCGGGCTCTCCGGGACCGGTTCCAGTACTTTCCTGTGTTCCGCTACGGCGTGAGGGGCAAAGGTAGGTCGAAACACTCGAAAGACCTTTACGTTCCTCTGCGGTGATACCATCATTTGCGTAAACACCGGTTGAGGGGATTCCGTTCCACCAGTTCTGTCCGAGATATCCCCAAACATCGTGATTTCCTACGACACATGTGTCAAGGTTTTGATGAAAGGTATGTGCGGGACCCCGCGTGATAATCTCGTGCAAAGCCTGCTTTTCGATGTAGGAGTACAGGTACGTCCAAAAACCGGCACGCAATTCGTGTGTAATCGACGGCGGCAGACCGTTTCGGGCATCGTGGTAAGTGTGAATGGCGAGTCCTATTTGCTTCAAGTTGTTGGAGCACTGCATTCTTCTTGCCGCCTCACGGGCGGCTTGAACCGCCGGAAGGAGCAGTGCGATCAACATACCGATGATCGCAATGACGACAAGGAGTTCGACTAGCGTAAAGGCACGTCTGCCGGAATTACTCCCCCTCTTTTTTACCAATCGCTTCTGAAAAAAAATCATAAAAAACCTCGCAATTTTATGGTGAAACCCAGGTAGCACCATCGTAACACGGGATAATGGGCACGTCAAGTATCACTAACTAGGATTCCTAAATTGAAGAAAACTGAAAATCTTGCACGTCTCGTGATACTGGGGGTACGAGGATAGTAAAGTCATTGATCCCCGTGGCTCCTCTTCTTACCGCTTGACTTTTGCGCAATCTTCTGGAACAATGTCTCACAGTCAGTTATCCCCCCATCCTTTACCCACATAGACCCATGTACAAAATTTTGATTACCGTTTTTGCGTTCGTTGTTCTTTCGTTGACCATTGCCGTGATTGCCCAAGAGACCAGCGGCGCACCCTCTCAGGCAACCGGTGAGGAGCGGTTAACCCTTGAAGCGAAAGACAAGAAAGAGAGTTTGGCAGCCAAAGACTTGAAACTTGAAAAAGAGTACCGACCGCGACTGCCAAGAGGTTTTGGTCCAACGGGTGCAGGTGTCGATTCAGCCCAACGAGAGCGAATCTACAAATTACTGACGGCATACAATGACGTAATTGCCCTGCTGGAGTTGCGTATCGAACTTCTAAAAGAGGAACGCGATGTAAAAATAGATGCGGTGTTGACTCCAGCCCAGCAACAAAGACTCAACCGTCCCATACGGTCGCTTTCGCGGTAAATAAAGAGACACAAGTATAGGATTGCGTTACACGGGATGGTTTTGTACGGTACATGGCAAACGATACCAACCTCGTAACGGGTTACGCTTTACTCGCGTGGGCATTGGTCCCTTCCGTAGGAATGGAGTCAATGCCGATTGGGGGTGCTACGATGTGATTTACAAACTCCTGTGCTGACTGTCCGTGACCGGATTCCCATAACAATCATTTGATTGTCAACAAAACACCGCATCCCGGTGCAAGCCAACCTTGCTCACCCGCGAACGGAACAATTCCCCGATTGGACGGACAGACCATCATAATCTGTCCTTCGCCCTTGAACACTACATGGAGAGGGACGGACTCCTTGAGACTCTTGTTGACGACCATGACGTAGGGTTTCCCCTCAGGATCGACAAATTCACCGAACAACAGCGAACCGCCACCGAACGATTCGATGTACTTGGATGATTCGATACCTTGAGCATTGCGCGGGATAGGTCCGCCAGCATGAAATACATTGACACTTTTCAATTTGCTGTAAATCGGCACAAGCGAATGAATCTGGAGATTGACATTCCGCATCGCTTCCCACGTTTTGGTGCGATAGCCAAAGCGGTCGATGGGAGCCAGCCGATAATTGCCAATTTGCGGAGCGTAGTAAGTGAAATAGCCGATTCCCTTACCCCCATAAGCCAAAGTGGAATAGACCTGGATCGCCAGCGTTGCGTCAGAAGGTTCGGCATAATGAAAATGAGCGTTGGACAAAACAACATTCCAGAAAGGAACCCCGGTGGAGAGTGACTTATTCCGAATGGATTCCATGTTGCCGTAAAAGCGATTCTCGTCAACCTTATCCTCAGCGAATAGCGAGTAATTGTCGTAAGAGATGTACGGCGGCTTGCAGATTTCGACATATCGGTCGAGATGCTCTTCGTAATCTTTCGTCCCCAGTTGTCCCGGTGAGGCATAATCGGGAAATAGATTGATATAGGGCATGACGTTTTGTTTCTTAACCGCTTCGGACCAAATGTTCAAAGTGGGAAACAACGAGGCGTTCGGTTCGTCCATGAGATAGATAGCGAATAGGGCTTTCCGGTCATCGGGATTCGCAACGGAATCCAGCAGGCGTTGAACCGCTTTGTCTGCTTCCTCCTGTGAGGTTTCGCGGACGGACAGACCAGTCAGGATTCCGGCAAGGTGATTGTCCCGAGCGTATTTTAGATTTTCATGACTGGTGAAGCCGCTTGCATTGAAGCCGCAATCGTAAAGGTCTTTCATCATGGCGTTCATGTCGGCAAGATCGCCCCACTGACCGGTTGCCGGATCACCGGGCATGCCGCCCCAAGGGAAAATGACGAATTCGGAGGGCGTTGCCCGTTTGGGAGTGGACTCTGCTGATTTCTGGGCGGATTTCTGGGCAAAAATGACCGGAAATCCTATGAACAATGCAAAAATTAAGCATACAGCGAAACAACGGACACATTTCATAACAGAGAATTGGGAAAGAGTTCTTCGAACCACATCAATTGTCCATCTTACCGTGGATTTTTTGGAAATGCAATACCCGTTATTGACAGAGCGTACACTTGCGGCTATTTTGAGGTGCTTGCTATACTACCGAGCACTGTTCCCCCGAAAATATCATGCACTCCACCGTAATACTTGCGATTATCTGGACGGCGACCATTGGCGATGTGCCGGAAGCAGGATACTCCTCGGCAACCGTTGTCGGAGATCGTGTTTACGTCACCGGTAATCTCGACGGAAGTTCGACCGTCTTCTGTCTCGATGTGTCCGATGGCAAACCGATCTGGACGTATCGCAACGGTGATGCTTGGACGGATATGTTCGCAGGAACCCGAAGCACGCCACTCATCGATGGTGAGTTTCTCTACGATGAATCACCGCTCGGTGAACTCGTTTGTCTCGAAGCGGCAACCGGTCGGCAGATTTGGAGACGCAATTTGCTTGATGATTATGCGACACCGAATCTCCTCTATGGTCGTTGTGGTACACTACGAATCGACGGCGAGAAACTCTTGACGCAACTCGGCGGTGAAAAAGGCTCCATGCTCTGCATCGACAAGAAAACCGGTCAATCTTTGTGGCTTGCCGAAAGTACCGGTCATCCCGCCGGTTACGGCACGCCGTCTCTGTTCGAGCATGAAGGAATTCCCATGATTGCCACGATGGATGCCAAGGGACTATTTGCCGTGAATCGTAAGACCGGCAAATTGTTGTTTCACGTTCGGCATCCGGCTCGACTCGATGAAAACATCACGACACCGATTTATCGAGAGGGAAAAATTTTCATCTCGAACGGTGCGGGTAGCGATTCAAAACTGTTGAAACTTGTGGTACAAGGGGACAACGTGATCGCAGAAGAGGTTTGGACGAATCAACTGTTGGCAAATTCGAGTCAAGGTGTTGTGCTTCGCAATGGTTTGCTCTACGGAACGACGAACAAACGCGGCACCGGTTTTGCTTGTATCCGCTGGGATGATGGCAGTGATGTATTTCTCGACCGGAACATCGTGCGAGGTTCGTTTGACATTGCCGATGACATGTTTTTCATTCAAACGGAGTTCGGTGAAATTGTCGTTGCCCAGCCTGCGGAAAAGAATTTCGATGTACTCGCTCGATTGCAACTACCCGATGCCGAAGGGGGACAAGCCTATGCCCATCCGAAGGTTTACGGCAAGCACATTTACGCCCGAATCGGGTCAGCATTGTATTGCATCGAATGGAAATAAACCCGGCTACCGCAGTACCGGCTCAATTACGCTCCATCTTTGGATCGCTTTTTCGCTTTGGAGCCTCATCTGGGGCAAGCAACTGCCGAATATACGTCGCTCGGACAACATCCTGCTCGGTTTCCATGGGGACCCCTTGTATCTTTTGAAGATGTGCTGGTTGCGTGTACAATAACAACGTATTGACCGTACTAATATCGAAACCGTCCAGTAAGCCTGTGTGAATACCGAGTCTGAGACTCGAAAGATGAGTCATCGTTTCGAGACCGCTGATGGTTCGGGCTGTCCGCAACACTCCCACCGCCCGGCTACATCGGTCAAGAATGCTTTCCCGGCGGCTTTTGAGGAGGAAATTTCGAGCTTGCCGCTCATAGTTGGCGATCTGCGGGATCAAATCGATCATTTTGACGATCAACTCTTCCTCGCTTTTTCCCATCGTTACCCGGTTACTGATCTGGTAACAATCGCCAAGAGCCTGCATTCCGGCACCCCGTAACCCTCGGACGGCTAGATTGTTTTTCTGCAGAGCCCGAACAACTTTGTCCATCTCGTTGGTAATTGTCAAAGCGGGAAGATGGAGCACCATATAGATTTTCATCCCCGTCCCGACATTGGTGGCACTGGTAGTCAGAAAACCATATTTTTCGTGAAAAACGTAGTCCAATTCGCTCCCGAGTTGATTGTCGATTTGGTCGATTTGTTCCCAAACCTGTCGGAGCACAAATCCGCCGCCCGTTGCGTGAATCCGAACGTGATCTTCTTCATTGATCATCACGCAGAATCGCTCTTGCCGGTCAAGGAGAGCGGCATGCGTTCGCTCCGTTTCGACAAGTTCCCGCGAAATCAGTTGCCGCTCAAAGAGGTACTCCTTGTCCAAAGGGGACAGCGTTTGAATATCAACGAAGTGGTAATCGTTTTTTGAAAGAACATCGGCGGCGGTTTTGTTGATAGTATCACGAACCAACCGTCGATCCTGTTCCGTTGCACGAATCGGAAAGGGATAGCCGACTAAATTCCGGGCAAGCCGAATCCGACTTGAAATAACAATGTCGCTCTCTTCCCCTTCACCGAGAAGCCAAGGACACGTTTGAGAAAGCAGATCGTCCAGGTTCATAAAACAGGCACAACGCATCCGGGCATTCGTGCCTCCATTGTAAATTGAAATCGTTAAAAAGTAAAGCCCTTACCTATCGCACGGCAACAGAATTTTCCTCTGGCGCTACCTGCGAAAGAACCGGTTCGCTCCCATAGGTGCGTTGGTAGTAGAGCGACAACGCATGGAGCGAGACCGCCAAGCCTTCCAACTGTTTGGAACTCAAATCCTTCGCCATCGTCTCCGTTTTTACTCGGTTGACTGTCATTGCCAAACTATTTACCGCTCGAACAATCCGCGGGTCCTGCAACTCCTTGTCCGGCATCGAATAAGCCAACCATCGGAGAATATGTCCGCCGGAATACATTGTTTCAAAGGCATCAGGATGAAAACCTTTGTACAAGAAGAATTTTGGATGCCAAAGGTAACGGTCGTTCTGGATCGACACCACGAACTCGTGATAGATTTTCAGTTGTTTCTTTGCCAAATCCAGCGGACCGCGAATCGGCTTGTTTTCGCTTTCGTACAATTTCACCGCCGATGTCAATCCAAGAAGCCAATCGGTAACATCGCTCGTCCCCTGATCAATTTGCCGGTTCAATTCACCAGTAACCATCTTTTCGATGTTCCATACTTCGCCCAGTTCGTTTTTCCACTGATCTCCCGATTCGCCGTAAAACGAAAACGCCACCAGTGCCATTGACATATTCATTCCTTTGGAAACCGCCAATCTCTCCGATGCAACCAGGTGGGCAATCGTGTACGGATTACCGCCTACCCTTAATTCGTAGTTGGGCATAATGTTTGACATCGCCATCAGTGCTGCGAAGGAGGCGGGGCGATGCTGATACCCATGTCCCACCCGCGCGATGATCTTGCTGTTATCTGTCCGTAGGAGTGTTTTGCCATTACAGGGGATATTCCAGCACAATGCCCCCAACGAGTAAATATACTCCCCTTTGGGAGCGTTTTTGTCTCGGGGATCAACGTTCGGGGTCGGTTTGTACACCCGCGCATCGGCACCGTAGGGGAGAGACATCAACAATACGTCGTTCGGTGTGTGGTTCTGTGTGTTCACGCCCCGCCTGGTATTGGTGATCAAGACCGCCTCAATCGACCGTTTCAAACTTGCCTTACGTTCCGTTTCGCTCATGGCATTGAATTCCTGATACGATTGTGGAAGTTCCGACGAAGGTTTGGAAGCCGCTTGATCGTTCTTTTGCTTTTGATTTTTGGCGGTGTACTGCACCAGTACAAGTTGACCGGAGTCAGTTTTCACCAACTTCGGCGGCTTGATTGGCACATCGCCCGGTCGAACCAACGAAGTGTCATTGGTTGCCTCCGACGGAATTATCCTTGCCGGCGCAATTATTTCATGAGCCGGATTGAAACCGGGAATTGGATCCGGTTCCAATATACCGTCAGGCGTGAAGTCGTCCGCACAAACAAAGCCGCAAAGGGCACCGAGGAGAATAGTTTTGAATATTAGGGTTTTCATGTTAGTTTGAGTTAGTTGAGGGGGGTTAGGGGAAGTACCATTTGTCGTCCCCTCTCCCAGAGGGAGAGGGGATATAAATCTACCGTACACTCGTTTCCGCTGCTTCCGCTTTTCGGACATCCGTATCGAAGTCTGGAACGGCACCGATCAGTTGAGATTCCGCTATCGGCTTCGGTCTCGGTGGCGCACGATAGGGTCGCCTGTTCCGAGTGGCTTCTGCCCTCGCCTGAGCGACCACGGTGTCGTAGTCCGCTATTTCCTGATTGCGGTTTTCGATTGCCCGACGCAGAGCAACGATGGCTGTCGCCGCTTCCTTTTCAGTGGGTCGGTCAATGAGGAATCCGCTGGGAGTTCCACGTTGTGCATAGGAATGTCTCGGCACTTTGCTACCATACGTGTTTTCGCCGCCATAATTAACCAGAAAACTGAAATTACCGCCGCAAGCAGGTGGGTGATAGGTAACGCTGCCACTGGCAAGCCCTTGACTCCGACTGGCAAACGTGTCATTTCCACCGTAGGAATACAGAATACCGATACTACCTTCGGCACCGACTCCTTGGGTCATATTGCCGGTGGCAGTGTATCTGCCGCTACCATTAAAGTCGCAAAGGATTCCATACGCCAAGTCCCACGCCATCCCGGTTCCCATGATCATTCCACCATACAGGTCGTCGCCGCCGTCGTCGAAACAAAAACCGAGAGAATAGTGACACCCGAAACCATTGGCAAATCGAGTCCATTTGGCTTCCACTCTGTTACCGGGTACCCGCTGTGTACCGTTATAGGTGGCTAGCGTTGTCCCATGCCGCATATCATTTCCTCCAAAATCTCGGGCGATTCCAACGCCGAGCCAGTATCCGCCGCCATGTCCGAAGTAGTCGGCTTCATAAACATCGTCGCCGCTACCGGAAAGGATAATGCCGACACCGCCGTTAGCAACCTGCCGGATGCCTGCTCCGATTCCTTGTCCCCAACCGTCGTAGCCGGGGTGTTCGGGATATGAGTCGAGATAAAGACCACCGCAGTAATAGTGATTATTACCGTTTCCACTGTTGGAGAGAACACCAAAGCCGCCTGGAGCACCAAAACCTTGTGCCCACAGCGATGCCTTGTAGGAAGCATTGCCGGTTCCCCTGTCGATCAACATTCCGAGCCCCAATAGGGCATGACCTTGAACACGCCGCAGTGCCTTGTAGGAATTGGAACCTTCATAGTTAATGAGAATCCCGACACCGCCCATCGTAGAACCTTGAGCAACATCGGTTGCCGTATAGGTACTGTGTGTTGCCCGATCAAGCAACAAGGAGATACCCATGACCGAACCGCCTTGAATCCCCGGCTTCGTGCCAACGAAAGTGTTCTTTTTCCCCATGGCAATAACCACAAACACAGGACGACTCAGGTTACATGTCCCTTCGCGGAAAGTATCATCCTCACCGAAACTAATGACGCATATAACATCGCGCATATCGGGTGCATCGAGATCGTAAACGTTCTTTCCCCGACCGCCGATAACAATATCTCCCGCCGCCGTGGTAAGACGTTGAACCCTTTGACCACCTAACATCACTGGCGGTAACGCATCTTCCGGCAGTTGTGCCAGCAAGTCATGTAATGCCGTGTTCGTCAGTGGGATCAATGCCTCGGCACCATCATACAGGGCGGTTTTATCAACTCTTTCAAAAATATCGACGTGTTTTCGTCCGACCGACCGGGCAGGAATTGTATGACCACTGATGCACCCTTTTCCAACGAATGTGTCCACAAAATTCTTTTCCAACTCACCCAGTTCGGCTGAAGTCAGTCCGGAAAACGCTCTCGCATGCGCTGATGCCGCTATCAAGAGACAACGTTTGACTTCGGTAAGGGCATCCATGGGCGTGGTGCAAACCGGAAAACGGATACCAGCATCTTCTCTTTTGGAAACGTCCATCCGCTCCCGAATGCCGGGCATGAGTGCCGCCAAGTGCCGATGAGTACCACCTAATCCCACGAACAATTCACGGGAGTATTCTTCTACTTCGAAAGTAGAGCGTATCGGCTCGGCATAAAGTTTTTCGAACCATGAGAGTCGGCAACGACCATCCAGTTCGCTTTTCGTGTTAATACCTGCCGTGTCGCGAAGAATGCCTTTTGAGAAGCTCTTCCACATGTCATAGCGACCGGTAATGTTGCGCGTCCGCAGACCGTTGAGAACCTCATCATACATCAATTTGAGTTTATCTTGGGCGTGAGGATCACCGACCAGACTGGCATCAATCACTTTCCAAACGGTCTCATCATCATCTCTGTCAAAATCTGGGACACCAATAGTAACCTGTGTCTTTTCGGGAACGGTAGCAAAACTATCAAGATCATTGATCTCGCCGTCCGATTCCTCATCGACTTGCTCATTTGCTAACCCATCCAAGATAGCACTTAATTCGTCTTTTCGAGAGGAACCTTTCTGGGAAAGAGTCTCTGAGGAGGGTGTAGTAGAAATAGACTCTCGCGATCCGCCCACCTTTTTCGGTTCAGAAATTGTCTCTAATTCATCGAAAGCATCTTCCGGGAAGAGTGTGTTCCCCGTATCTGATTCTGATTCGGCTTCCATTTTGAACTCTTCCCCTTCGATGAAGGTGAACACTTCTTCGAATACTTCTTCGGAAAATTTGAAGCCAGATCGCTTTTCTTCGGCAAAGTCTTTTTCCTTTTCAATGCTGATCGGATCAGGCTCGAAAAGTTCAGCCGGTTCTTCAAATTCGCCCTGTTGATCCGATTCTTCTAATTCGGACATGAATTCATTCGGCGGTTCTTGGGCGTTAAATCGTGCAGGAGGAGTCAGGACGACTCGCGGTTCGGGAGCAATGGTACCCGGAGCGTTTGGTTGTATTGTTGTCCAACCGTCATCAATGATTTCGGGACCCGCTGACCGGGCATTTGCGCCAGACTTTTGCCCACTGACTCCGTTGGGAGAAGCCGGTTTTGTTGTTGCAGTGGCTCGGGCAGGAGCACCTGGAGCAGGAGAGGGCTGCTCCGATGTTGCAGAATCCAATTTTGTAGAAGAGGAACTGGTGCTCCGGGCGATTGTCGGTTCTCTTTTGCCAGCAGTTCCGCCAGTATTCGCGCTGTTCTGACTGGCGGTCGCTTCACGGAGCAACTTTTCAAATTCAGAGAAATCGTTGGCAAAGCCGCTGGTGATGCCACTTGAAAAGGCGTGCAAAGTCAAAAGTGCAAGTCCGAGTAAGCCTGCTCCGAGCGAGCCAATTCTGATCGGTGAATGTCTCATATTTTTCCTCGTATGGGGGAAGAACTACAATCCTGTTAATTTGCGATGTTTGGGCAAGCGTGGCAGACAAAATTTAACGGTTATACCGATTATCGGGACGCTTATGATTGCTAATCGGTCAATTCTGGAAGACTCTTGAATGAAAACTCAAAAAGATACACCTCGTTAAAGTTCCGCCTTGACAGGGACGTTGAAATCCCCTATATTCCCGCTATCGTATCATTTTGAGGCTATGGTATCGGCAACCCACACACCGACCGTCTTGTTGACTCGTCCGGCACACCAAGCCCGACCCGGGCGAGCCGAACCGGTGAAAACCGAATTAGAAGCACTCGGCTTTCGGGTATTGGTGCAGCCCACGATAGACATTTTGCCGCCTGAAAATTGGACGGAAACGGACGGTGCTATTCAAAAACTTCGGCATAGGCAATTCGACTGGCTCATCTTTTCAAGCAGTAACGGCGTTCAATTTTTTTTCGATAGAATTCAAGAGCGGGGTGGCGTAAGCCCCCCGGTGAGTCACCATCATAACATCCCAATCGCCGTCGTAGGAAGCGGCACAAATTCCACTTTGTATAACCGAATCGGTCGGTATGCCGATGTCGTTCCCGATATTTTTACGGCGGAATCCGTTGCGGAGACACTTTCAGTGGAAGCAGGGCAAGGAAAACGGTTTCTGCATCTTCGGGCAAACCGGGGAAGAGATGTTCTCAAACGGATGTTGACCGAGTCGGGGGGAAATGTTACCGAAATCGCCGTCTATCGAAGTGTGGACCGCCCTCATGCTGATCCGCAAATTTTTGAACTGCTACTAAGCGGCGAAATTGACTATGTAACGGTAACGAGTTCGGCAATTGCGGCATCGCTGGTCAAGATGTTCGGCGAGTTGCTTCGGCACACATCGCTCATCAGTATTAGCCCGCTCACTTCTGAGACGCTCTGTTCCCTAGGCTTTCCCCCGCGGCAAGAAGCGGGCGAAGCCTCACTGGCAGGGATCGTTGCGGTATTGTCAAAATTGCGATAGCGCGTTGTATCGAAACTGAACGATCAATCATTGTCATTTGTCATTTCCCCGTAGGCGGGAACCCAACGATAAAAGCCCGCCAATTATATTCCCGCTTTCGGACAATGACGGACATTCACTCCCTTTTCAAGAACACCCATCTATTTCTCTATTTCTGCTCCA
>Ga0123353_10001824_pt1 | contig 26202 bp, 33 predicted proteins | sample TergutLab28metaG_3_FD_92763 | JGI IMG/M metagenome (GOLD analysis project Ga0123353, IMG submission 92763) | Labiotermes labralis P3 segment gut microbial communities from Petit-Saut dam, French Guiana - Lab288 P3 | ecosystem: Host-associated > Arthropoda: Insects > Digestive system > Gut ...
CACCAACGATCTGACCCAGATGACCTTCGGCTTCAGCCGCGACGACGCGGGCGCCTTCCTGGACGCTTACTACGACACGAAGATCTTCGAGAACGACCCCTTCTCCCGCTTGGACCAGAGCGGCGTGGGCCAACTGGTGAAGCTCTCCGTGGAGCGCGGCAAGGCCACCCGCCCGAACATCAAGTTGGGCATCTGCGGCGAACACGGCGGCGACCCCTCCAGCGTGAAGTTCTGCCATGCCATCGGCCTGGACTATGTGAGCTGCTCGCCCTTCCGCGTGCCGATTGCGAGGCTGGCGGCGGCGCAGGCGGCGATAGAGGGCGACGAGAAGGTTATTCACGGATAGTGTGCGCAGAGAATAGTTATAGCATAAAAATGGCCCGTCACTCGAAAAGTGGCGGGCTGTCTGTTTTTCAAAGTCATGAGCCCCCCCAGCGCAAGCAGCACAGCAGCAAGAAAAACCAGCACAACGGCAATGACCAGCAAACAATTCTTTTTCATCATTAATCCCTCCTGGCATTTAGTATAGCACAAGAGAAGAATTTACGCAATAGCGTATACGCCAACACGCATGTAAATGTTATCCTCTCAACGAGGTGATATTTATGAGCGTCAAAAAAGCTGTCACGCAGCGGCTTCAGGAGCTTTGCGCGCAAAGGCAAATCGCGGTCAATTCGCTGGCCAACATGGCCGGGGTAACTCCATCCACGATTTACAGCCTATTGGATTCTTCGCGCAGAGATGTTGGGATCGTAGTGATCAAAAAACTGTGCGATGGTTTGGAGATGTCTCTGGAGGAGTTTTTTAGCGGCGAGGTATTTTCCGCGTTGGAACAGGAGATTATCTGAAGACATTCAATAAGGTGGTACAGCGATGGAAGATTCAATTGTACGTTACACGCTCCGCGTAGATCGGAAGCTTTTTCGCAAATTCCGCTACATCGCCGAGCATGAAGGGCGCTCGGCCAACAAAGAAATTGAGCAGTATATGAAGCGTCGTGTGCAGAGCTTCGAGGAAAAGCATGGTGAGATTGAGCAATCTGACAAATAGGCTCTATAAAAAACAGCCCGTCATCATTGCGATGCCTTCCTCATGTCGCCACGTCTCCTGCGGGAGCCGTATAGCGACAGCGCCTTCCACGGAAAGGAGCTTTGGGGATTAGATTGCAACGATATCTTCCGTCCAATGGAACGTTTAAAATAATTTTAAAAACCCTTGCTTTTTCATACAAGGTATGTTATACTACAAAGGATGACGAATGCAGGGGATTTTTTTCAGGAGACGAATGACGACGTGAGAGTGGGCATAGCCCGCTCTTTTGCTTGTGTAGAGTGATTTGGAGGAGATGGTATGCCAGACATCAACAGCGGCAACATCGCCGCCCGGGCCAAGGCCCTCGCGCAGCCGTTGGCCGAGCGGCTCGGCCTGACGCTGTGGGACGTGCGCTTTCTCAAGGAGGGCGCGCAGTGGTACCTGCGCTTTTGGATCGACAAACCCGGCGGGGTTACGCTCGACGACTGCGAGGCCGTGAGCCGCGCCGTTGATAAGCCATTGGACGACGCCGATTTCATCCAGCAGGCCTACCACCTAGAGGTCTGTTCGCCGGGCATTGAGCGCGAGCTCACCCGCGACGAACACTTCGCACAGTTCATCGGCAGCAAGGTAACGGCCAAGCGGACCCATCCCCCGCAGGAGATTATCGGTGTGCTGGAGGGGTATGAAAGCAAGCGGCTTACGCTGCGGCCGGAGAACGGGGACACCCTCGAGATCGAGAAGAAGGCCTGTGCCTGGGTGAAGCTGTATGACGATTTCGAGGACGAAGGCGATGAGCAGTAAGCCGCAAAAAGAACCCAAATATAAGGTCATTTTTGGAGTTGCCGCTTTTGTTGTAGCTTTAACTGCAATTATTGCATGGTTGACAGGTGCAGGTGCTTTGTCAGAACTCTTGAAGTTTTTACAGCCGAGCACCTCATTCGAGTCTATCTCCGTTGGCGAAACAGTCCGCTTTGGCGAATGGGATTGGCGGGTGTTGGAAGTGCAGGATGGAAGGGCCCTGCTGGTTACCAAGGAAATCATAGAGCAGTTACCCTATAACGGGGAACAGACGGGCGTTACCTGGGAGACCTGCACACTGCGCGCATACCTGAACGGCGCGTTCCTCGAAAAGTTTAGCGCACGGGAGCGGAGGTTGATTTGTGAAACGGAGAACGTCAATGAGAGCAACCAGTGGTATGGAACCAATGGCGGCGGCAATACCACAGACAAGGTGTTTCCGTTGAGCTTAGAGGAAGTGGTAAATTATTTCGGGGACAGCGGGCAGCTAAAAAAAGGAAACCTGAACGAAGAGTATTTTTTTGACGACCAATATAACGATGCGCGCGCGGCGAAGTTCGACAACGACGGGGGCTGGTGGTGGCTCCGGTCGCCGGGCGACACGCAGATCACTGCCGCGGGTATCCATGACGACGGCTGCGTCAACCTCGCTGGCGACTATGTCTTTTATGAGCTTGGTGTTCGCCCCGCCCTCTGGCTCAAACTAACCTGACATTTCTGCTTACGCATTTCAATGCGTTTTGCATCTATCATTTATAATTTATTTGAAAGGACTGATCCCCGACATGACTAACCCGGAATTCTTCGAAGCCCTGCGTCTGCTCGGCAAAGAAAAAGGTATCCAGCTCGACGCGCTCTATGACGGCATACAGCGCGCCATCGTCACCGCCGTGCGCGGCGACTACAACAACAAGGACGTGGTCTTCTGCGAAATCCTCCCCGATACGAAAGAGATGAAGGTTTACGTGCGAAAACAAGTCGTGTCCGAGCTCATCGACCCGGACACGGATATGCTCCCCGAAGAGGCGGAGCGCTATAAGCCGGGCGCGCAGCCGGGCGACATTATCGAGATCGAACTGGACACCAAGGAGGTCAGCCGCATCGCGGCGGAAAAGGGCAAGCATGTGCTGCGCCAGGGCATCAGAGAGGCCGAGCACGGCAAGCTGCGCGAGGAGTTCCAGTCCCGCGAGCAGGAGATCGTCACCGTAAAAGTCCAGAAGGTCGAGCCCAACGGCGATCTCATCGTGGAAATCGGCAAAGTTACGGAAATTCTTCCAGTGGCCGAACAGGTGCCCGGCGAGGAGTTCGACCCCGGCGATTTGATCAAAGTCTATGTTGTCGATATTCGAGGTTTGGACCGGCGCTACCCCCACGCCACGCTCTCCCGGGCCCATCCGGGCTTGGTCAAGCGCCTGTTTGAGCTGGAGGTGCCGGAAGTCAAGGAAGGCCTGGTGGAAGTCAAAGCTGTGTCCCGCGAGGCTGGCTCCCGCAGCAAGGTCGCCGTGTGGTGCAAAGACCCCGACGTGGACCCCGTGGGCGCGTGCATAGGCGCCAGGGGCAGCCGTATCGAGCGCATTGTGGATATGCTCGGCGGCGAGAAGATTGACGTAATCAAGTACAGCGAGGACGTGGCGGAGTTCGTGGCCGCGGCCCTGGCCCCGGCGGAGGTCCTGCACGTGCGCGTGGTTGATAACGACGAGCACATCTGCCATATCACCGTGCCGGAAAACAAGCTCTCGCTGGCCATAGGCAACAAGGGCCAGAACGCCCGCCTGGCCGCCAAGCTCACCACCTGGAAGATAGACATCAAGTCCGATACCCAGGCCGCCGCGCCGGAAATGATCGTGATAGACTATGACGAAGACTAATTTGCCCGAAAAAAAGCAGCCCATGCGCAAATGCCTCGGCTGCAACGAGATGAAGCCCAAGCGCGAGCTCATCCGCGTGGTGCGCAGCCCAGAGGGGGTTATCTCTCTGGATAAAACCGGCAAGGCCAACGGGCGCGGGGCGTATCTCTGCCCCGACGCTGCGTGCCTGAAGAAGCTGCGCAAACGCAAGAGCCTCGAGCGGGCGTTCAAATGCCAGGCGCCGGGCGAAGTTTACGAAGGGCTGGAGGAGCAGTTGAACCTGTAGGGGCGATGGTGCTCCGCACAACCACCCCGGTCCTTCGGACCACCCCTCCACGGAGGGGAATTGTCTGTAACCGTCAGCGGGTAATAGGTCATTCCCCTCCGTGGAGGGGTGGTCCGAAGGACCGGGGTGGTAAAAAAGGAAGCAATCCTATGACAGAAAAAGTCCTCTCCCTCCTGGGCCTGTGCCGCGCCGCCAACCTAGCCTCCTTCGGCCACAACGCTTCAAAAGCATCTTTGCGCGAAAGAAAAGCCAGGCTCTGCCTGGTCTGCGGCGACGCCTCCCCCCGCCTGCGCGAGGAATTCGAATATCTCGCGAAGGAAGCGAGGGCGCCCCTGTTCAAGCTCCAGACAACTTCATCTGACATCAAGCAAGCCACCCAGTTCAAAGCCGCCGTCCTGACAGTCAACGACAGGGGCTTTGCGGATAAAATCATAGCTCTCCTTACTACGCTTCAATAAGAAGCGTCACGCAAAACGCTGCGCAAAAATCCATATATCAAAGTTTTTCGCTTGCGTTTTGCTGCGCCTCTAAATTTCAGCGTAGTAACCCTGAAAGGAACGATCGCATGCTGGAAAAAATCAGAGTCAAGGACATCGCCGCCCAGTTGGGGGTACCCAACAAGGAAATCACGGAATTGCTCTCCAAATTTTTTGAGGGGGCAAAGAACCTCAATTCCGTGCTGACCGAGGCGGAGTTGGACGTCATATTCGAGCACTACAGCATCCAGCGCGGGGTGGAGAGCTTCGAGGCCTTCTTCAAGCTGGCCGAGCAACGAAAGAAGAAAGAGCCGCCCAAGGAGGAGAAAAAGCCCGAGGGCAAAGAGAGCAAGTTCCCTGCAAGGGGGGCCGCCAAGCCGGGCGCCAAAGCGCCGGCTAAGCCGCGCACGGACGCCGCGAGGGGCCCAGCCTCCCAGGCCAAAAAGCCGCCCAGCCGCGCCGAACGCCAGGCCATCGAAGACCTGGCCCAGGCGGCCAAACAACTGCAAAAGGCGCAGAGCGGCGCGCCCGCGGCGCCTCCCAAGCCCCCCAAGCCCAGGAAGGAGGGCCCAGCGCAGGCGCGCACCAAGGGCGAGGCCCGCACGGTGGATACCCGCGGGGGCGGCGTGAATCTGGAGAAATACAACGAGCGCTACGAGCAGATCGTGCCCGCCCAGGCTGGCCCGCAACAGGGCAGCCGCCGGCCCGATGCCCAAACCAACAAGCAGAAAATCACCCAAAAGAGCCGGCAGTACCGCAGGCAGGGCATGCGTTCCGCCCGGCACGAAACCGAGGCCCAGCGCCTGCAGCGCATCGCCGCCGAGCGCGCGAAGAAGCCGCAGCTGGTGATCAAGGTGGGCGACGAGATACAGGTCAGCGAACTGGCCATGCGCCTGAAGCGCACCGCCGCCGAGGTGGTGAAGAAGCTCTTCGTCTCCTTCGGCATGATGGCCAATTTCAGCGACGTGATCGACTTCGACACAGCCGAACTCGTCGCCACTGAACTCGGCGCGCGTGTGGAGCGCGAAGTGGTGGTCACCATAGAGGAGCGCATTATCGACGCCAGCGCGGATAAGGACGAGGACCTCCTCCCCCGGGATCCCGTTGTGGTCGTCATGGGTCACGTGGACCACGGCAAGACCACCCTGCTCGACACCATCCGCAGCACCGACGTGGTAGCCACCGAGGCCGGCGGCATCACCCAGCACATCGGCGCCTACCGGGTTGAGGTGGGCGGCAGATATATCACCTTCCTGGATACCCCTGGCCACGCGGCCTTCACGGCTATGCGCGCCAGAGGGGCGCAGGCGACGGACATAGCGATCCTGGTTGTCGCCGCGGACGACGGCATTATGCCCCAGACGGTGGAGGCCATCAGCCACGCCAAGGCCGCCGGGGTGACCATTGTGGTGGCCATCAACAAGATCGATAAGCCCGACGCGAACCCGGACAGAATCATGCAGCAGCTCACGGAGTACGAGCTGGTGCCCGAGGAGTGGGGCGGCGACATCATCTGCGTGCCGGTCTCCGCCAAAACCCGCGAAAATCTGGACACACTATTGGAGTCCCTGCTTCTGATTGCCGAGATGAAGGAGCTGCGCGCCAACCCCAACAGGGCCGGCAAGGGCGTGGTCATCGAAGCCAGGCTGGATAAAACCAGGGGCCCAATAGCGACTCTCCTCATTCAGAATGGCACTTTAAAATCCGGGGACGTCATCGTGGCGGGCGAGGCCGTGGGCCGCGTGCGCGTGATGACCGATTACACGGGCGCGGTGCTCGAGCAGGCCGGCCCCAGCGTTCCCGTGGAGATCATGGGCCTTGCCGAGGCTCCCGCCGCTGGCGAGAGCTTTGACGCCGTTTCAGACGAGCGTTTGGGCCGCGAGCTGGTAGAACAGCGCAAGTACGCCGCCAAGGAGGAGATCTTCAGCCAGACTGCCCAGGTGACACTGGAGACCCTCTTCGACTCCCTTAAAGAGGGCGAGATGAAAGACCTGAACATCATCGTCAAGGCCGACGTACAGGGCAGCGCCGAAGCGGTCAAGCAGAATCTGCTTAAGCTTGGTAACGACGAGGTGCGCGTGAAGGTGATCCACACGGGCGTGGGCGCGGTGAGCGAATCCGACGTGATGCTCGCCGGGGCCAGCGGGGCGCTGGTCGTGGCCTTCAACGTCAGCAGCGACCCCATCGCCGCCCAGAACGCCGAGCGTGACGGCGTGCAGTTGCGGATGTACCGCATCATCTACGATATGATCGAGGACGTGCAGCAGGCTGTGAAGGGCATGCTCGCGCCGAAGTACCGCGAAGTCGGCCTTGGCCGTGTGGAGGTGCGCCAGGTGATGAAAATCTCCTCTGTCGGTACCGTGGCCGGCAGCTACGTGCTGGACGGTAAGATCACCCGGGGGGCCAAGCTGCGTATCGTTCGCAATGGAGTTATCATAGCCGACGACGAGATCGCCTCTCTGCGCCGCTTCAAGGACGACGTGAAGGAGGTCGTAAAGGGCTACGAGTGCGGCATCACCCTGGCCAGCTACATGGACCTGAAAGAAGGGGACGTGTTCGAGGTGTACTTTATGGAGGAGTATAGGGACTAGGCCATGAAAGAGGTTGCTATCTGGAAACCGGTCGCGTTTGACCCTGCGTGGCTGGAACTGAATACGGAGCAGATTGATCAGGTGCTTCCCGCCTGGTTTGAGAAACGAGCGTCCATCAAGGACGACAACAATGAGATGAAGGAATTCTTTGAGCGCATCAAGCGCAGGCAGGCCATCGAAACTGGAATTGTGGAGGGCCTTTATACGCTCAGCCGCGGTGCGACGGAGACTTTCGTGATGCAGGGCTTTGCTGAGGATTATTTGCAGCACGGCGACACCAATGTATCAAATGAACAGTTGATGGGGCACTTGCGTGACCAATACGAGGCCCTGGATTGGGTGTTTGATTTTATCAAGAGTGACCGCCCATTGAGCGTTGCGTTCATCAAGGAGCTGCACGCCCTTGTGACGCGGCACCAGGAAACCGCGACTGGGGTTGTAAACGGTCAAAAGGTTTCTATCGAATTGATCCATGGCGCGTTCAAGAAATGGCCGAACAATCCCCGCCAAAAGGACGGCGCGCTGGTGATCTACTGTCCGCCGGAGCAGGTGAATTCGGAGATGGACGCGTTCATCTCTGTCTACGCCAATGAAATGAAGGACGCGCACATTCTCGTTCGCGCCGCCTGGACGCATTTCACGTTCGTGCAAATACATCCTTTCCAGGATGGCAACGGCAGGATCGCGCGCTTGCTGACAAGCCTGGTGTTGATTCAGGGAGGCTTATTCCCCTTCGCGCTGGAGCGAAGCCAGCGGCCACGGTATATTGATGCCCTTGAAGCGGCGGACGGCGGCAATTATCAGCCGTTGCTGGACATGCTCATGGCCGATCAGTTGGACAGCATGGGACCGGAGGTTGCGGCTAAGGCGTTGGCGGAAATATATAGTGTTGCGAATAAACCGTTAGAAAAGTGGCAATCAAGAAAAAGTGATGTTTTAGCATATTGCTATTCCTTGACTAGACAAAAAACTGCTGTGATAGACCAGCAACTACAGCCTATGGGTGGTGCTGGGGCAGGCATAAACAAATATAACAGTTTTGTAAATGTCAATTTTCATCTATATGATGCAGACGTTTTTACTGTTCAGTTTATAGTTAACATTGAACGAAACAGCATTCTGCTAGAATATATGTTTGACTCCGAGAAATCAAGGGATTTCATTACGATTCCACCCGATATGGATGAAGAGACCTGGAAATTTCTTATCGAAGACTTCATGCAAAAAAAACTTAGCTGCGCATTACGTACCATCACGCAGTCAATGCTATAAAGGAGAGCCCGCCAATGCCATCCTACCACCTCTCCCGCGCCGCGGAGGACATGAAGCGCGAGCTCACCGCCCTCCTGCGCGAGTTGAAAGACCCCCGCCTGCAAGGCAAGCTGCTCACCGTGGTGCGTGTCGATCTGAGCGGCGACGGCTCCACGGCCAAAATATATGTCTCCGCCATGGAGGGCATCGAGGCCGCGCGCGAGGCGGTTAAAGGCCTGAAGAGCGCGGGGGGCTTCGTGCGCGGGGAGCTCACCCGGCGGCTGGGCATGCGCAAGGCCCCGGAGCTGCGCTTCATCGCTGATAACTCCATCGAGGAGGGCACGGCGATTTTGCGCACGCTGGAGAGCCTGGAGATTTCGGATGACGACGATTAACACGGGGGAGCCCTGAGCCTATTTTCCTGCATGGTCCGTACCAGTACGTCCATTGCGGAGAGATAATCGCCTGCGATTTCGGCAAGCGTTTGGGCATGCTGGCATTTGGAATCACCCATGATGCACTTGAGCGCAGCCTCAGCCTTTTCATGCAAGATGCTGAGCTCCACGAACGCGTCTTCGGTCACCAGATGGAATATCATATGGGTTCCCTCCTTGTATGAGTAGCAACATTATATCATAACGTGGGCATATGCGCAAGACAGAATTATACACAAACATATACCAACGTTGGCATATATTCTTTGTGCACTATTTGGAAAGGGGCGGATCTTTTGTCACCCGCTAGCGAAGCCGAAAAAAGGGCAAAAGCAAAATATGCCCTTAAAGCTTATGATCGGCTGGAAATTACCGTAAAAAAAGGCCACAAGGATGAGCTGAAGGCCCATGCTGACGAATGCGGCGAAAGCCTCAATGGATTTGTAAACCGTGCAATGAATGAAACGATGGAGCGGGATAGGCAAGCGAAACAGGGGAGCGGCGCATGAATATCAAATTTATCCTGCCGGATTTTTATCTCTGGGAGGAATACGCCGATCTGCTGGACGAGTACACCGACGGCGGGCCGTGGACGCTCTTCCGGGAATACGCAACGGCTGGGGAGTTCGAGCAGGTCATCCATCGGACAAACCGGGCCGCCTTGGGCATAGGCGTGGGCGAGCACGCCCCCTGCGTCACCTACTGGGTGCGGGATGTGGACGCTGGACGATTGGTGGGCGCAGTGAACATCAGATATTACCTGACCAAGCAAGGCTTCGACACCTGGGGACACATCGGCTTCGGCGTGCGTCCCAGCGAGCGCTGCAAAGGCTATGCCACCGCAATCCTGCGCATGGCCCTTAAGGAGTGCCTCCAAATGAAGATGGAACGCGTGCTCATCGGTTGCAGGGACGACAACGAGGGCTCGTGGAGGACCATCGAGAGGTGCGGCGGCGTGCTGGAAAACCGGGTGCACGTGACGGACCACGACGGCACGGCGCAGTTCATACGAAGATATTGGGTTATTCTATAGGGGAATACTATGTATAGCGCCATCACTCGCGATTCGGCATTCACGGGCCGGTTTTGCGATTGCATAGCTGAGAACTATGCCGTCCAGCCCACAGCCATCACCCCGGCCGCGCGCGGCTTCTACGGTGAAACCTGGCGGGTGGATTCCCCGCAAGGCCGCTTCTTCGCTAAGCTGGATTACTCCCCGCACAAGAGTGTTTACGAGCACAGCTTCCCCGTGATTGAGCATCTGAGTGATCACGGCATTGATTTTATCAGCAAAATCGTCAAAACCCATGATGGAAAGCTGTGCGCGCATTTCGAGGACGGCGTCCTTGGCCTTTTCGAATGGATCAACGGCGAGAACCGGCAGGACGAACGCAGCAAGCCCCGCGAATATCGGATGCTGGCGAAGGTCTATACAGTCAATCCAAAGGGAATGGATATCCCCAGTGAAGATTTCAGCGCAGAAGTTGCAGACGGGTTTTATCCCAGGTTGGCGCGGGTGAAGGATGAGGACGTTCTTGAATTGCTCGAAAGCAAGCGGACGGAAATCGATGCCTGCGCCCGGTACCTGCGGCATTTCTCTGAAATCTGCGTTGGGGACTACACCGGCTTTGTCATCACCCACGGGGACGCGGGCGGCAACGTGCTTGTATCCGGAGAAGAATATCACATCATAGACTGGGACGACCCCAGGCTTGCCCCGCCGGAGCGCGACGCCTGGTTTTTGATGCACCGGCCCTGGGCTATGCGGGCGTTTCACGAGGCGCTGCGGCAAAACGGCATAGACTACGCGCTGCGGTTGGAACGGCTGGCCTATTACTGCTACTATATGTACTTTTTTTATTTGAACGAGATACTGGACGCCCATTTTGCGCTGGGAGGATTGTCTGACTATTTATCAGACTATCTGGGCGGCTGGATGAACGACAACCGGGAATTTGCCGAAAGGAACATAGCGTGAAAGATATGTTTTCATGTTCTATTTGCACCGCCGTGCGTTTCACGCCTGATCTTAGTTCGCCGCGGCGCGGCGGGATGGAGGTTTAAGTGAATCTGATTGATCTGAATACAGCGGCGACGCGCTTGTTAGATGCTCCCGCTGTTCTTCTTCTTGCCCACAGCCACCCGGACGGCGACACCCTGGGCAGCGCCTACGCCCTCGCCCATGCCCTGCAAGCCCTGGGCAAGTACGTGCGCGTGTTGTGCGAAGATAATAGCCCCGCCATGTTCGCTTTCATGGCCCAGGGGCTTGAGGAGTCCGAGCGTGAAGACGCCCTGGTGGTCAGTGTGGACGTGGCGGAGGAGAGCCTGCTGGGCGATACGTTTTCGAGAAAATATCATGGAAAAGTTGATCTCAGCGTCGATCATCATAACACAAGCAGGCTGTTCGCCGCCGAAACTCTTGTAGATGCTGACGCAAGCGCCTGCGCCGAGGTGGTCGGTGAACTCATTGACGCCATGGGTGTGTCCCTGACTAGGCATATGGCCGCGTGTATATACGCCGGTATCAGCACGGATACCGGCTGTTTCCGCTATGCCAACACCACCGCCCGCAGTCATCTGTGGGCTGCGCGCTGCATGGAGCTGGGCGTGGAAACCGAGCCCCTCGACCGCGCGTTTTTCGAAACCGAATCCAAGACCTACCTGGCGCTGGAGCGCATGGCCTTCGACGGCCTGCAATATTTTTGTGCTGGGCGCGCGGCCGTTGTGGCCGTCACCCAGGAGATGTTCCGCCGCAGCGGCAGTAACGACCAGGAATATATCAAGATCGTCGCAAGGGTGCGGGGCATCGAGGGTGTACTGGTGGGCGCGGCGATCCGCGAAAAAGAGGATGGCAGCTACAAGATCTCAATGCGCAGCCATGAGCCCGTGGATGCCGCGGCGATCTGCGCCCGCATGGGCGGCGGCGGGCACGCGCGGGCGGCGGGCGCGGCCAGCGACCTGTCCTTGGAGGAGACGGTCGCGATGGTTGTGGGGCACATCGAAGAGGCGCTATAATAAGTACAACCCAAGCCCCCTTCGCTTGCGAGGGGGGATGTCGCCCGCAGGCGACAGGGGGGAGCTTAAAAACCGCAATATCTCCTGATCCCGGCATTTACAACATAAAGCAGATGGACGAAAACACATTCAACAACGCCTGCGCGGAGTTTTTCTGGGAGATACAAAACGTCGTGAAAGGGCTGAAAAGGGATGAATTGTCCTCCGCGATGTTCCTTCGGGATATCGCGATGCGCGATATTGGGATAGAAGTTGCCGAAGCGCATGGTTTCCACTACCCGCATTTAAATGAACTGCATATGAGAGGCTACTTTGCCCGGGCGATGAAAACAGATTAGGAGGCTCCATCATGAAAAAAGAGAGAAAGCCACGCAACCCCTGGAAAATCACCGCCATTTCCCTCATCTGCCTGATCGTTTCGGGGGCTATCCTCTGCGTTGTATGGCTCGGCGCGTTCAGCGGCAGATTCGACAGCTACGACTACGACGGCGAGCCGGACCGCCTGGACGACAGCTGGGGCCAGATCAACCAGACCATAGAAAAGCCGGAAAACTGGCGGCGGATCGTGCGAAACAGCCAGTTCCAGTTCGGCGAGTTCCTGGCACAGTACTACGCGGGCCTGGACTACGCGCGGTATCGGTTCAAGGACGCCGCCTACCCCGCCATCGACGGCTCCACCGTGATGGTGGCCCTCGCCATGGAGTTCGCCCGCCAGCACCTGGGGCTGAGCGACGATGCCCTGGAGCGCTTCGTGTCGTTTTCCACAACAGGCATGGCCTACGAGAACCTGTTCAACCTGTTCAACGACGCCGGCTACACCCTCAGCCTAAAGGAAAACGGGGAGTTCGACTACATACAGTCAACGCGTCCCCTGGACCTGTTTCTTGGCACGCTCTACGCCGATAGGGAGCTCGCCCAGGCGCGGATGAACGGCATCATGCCCATCGCCAGGCCCATCTGCAAGGACGCCTTCGTCTTCATCACGCATAAAGACAACCCCGTGGAATCCCTTACCCTCGAGCAACTGCGGGATATTTTCTCGGGCACGGTCACTAACTGGAAGGATGTCGGCGGTGCGGACGAGGCCATACGTGCCTTCCAGCGCGAGCCGGGCTCCGGCAGCCAGACAGGCATGGAGGAGCTCGTGATGCGGGGCACACCCATGGCCCCCGCCGAGAAGGTGCGTATCGCCATGGGTATGGGCATGTTGATCGACGCCGTGGCGGAGTACCAAAACGGTACGGCCAGCATAGGCTACACCTACAAATATTACATCGATAACCTCTACAAGAATCCGGACATCAAAATTTTGCAGATCGACGGCATCGCCCCCGATGAGGCCAGCATCATAGCCGAAACCTACCCCCTGAGCGTGAACTACTACGGCGTCATCCGCGCGGGCGACGAGCAGGCGCCGGGCGGGCTGTTCCTCGATTGGATTCTCAGCGAGGAGGGTCAGGCCTGTGTGCGCCAGGCGGGCTATGTGCCGCTAAATGCCGCAGTTCCCGCGGACATCGCGAGCGAGTGGGCTTTTTTAAACAACGATGGAAAAGTTTTTTCAAACGGGTACACACTGTTCGAGGACGGTACGGGCATTTACCATCACAACTGGGAGGGTGGATTTTCTATCACTTCCTACACCCTATCAGGAAATAACCTCAGCTACACCTTTTTGAACATGGACGATGAAGCAGTTGTTGAAGAAATAAACCTTGATTATTACACGCGCGTCAAATCTATAAAATCTGAAGGTCTTGGCCACTATCGGGTTACTTTGATAGACGGGCAAACAAAAAGCTATTACGGCGGCGAACTGGAGGAGGATCCCGAATGACCTCCCTCCTCCTCCTCGACAAACCCTCCGGCATCACTTCGTTCTCCGCCGTCGCCCGCGCCCGGCGCATCCTCGGCATCAAAAAAGCCGGCCACACCGGCACCCTGGACCCCATGGCCACCGGGGTGCTGCCCATTTTGCTCGGCGGGGCGACAAGGTTCAGTGAATTCCTCCCCAGCCACGACAAGGCCTACCTCGCGGGCTTCCGGCTGGGCGTGAGGACCGATACCCTCGACATCACCGGTACTATCCTGGAGGAGAGGCCGGTCAACGTTACCCGCGATGAAATCGAGGCTGCCCTGACGCAATTCCGGGGCAAAATCATGCAAATCCCGCCGATGTACTCCGCGAAGTCCCGGGATGGCCGGCGGCTTTATGAGCTGGCCCGGCAGGGGATAGAAGTCGAGCGCGAAGCCCGCCCAGTGGAGGTTTACCGGCTGGAGCTGGTGGATGACGCGAGCATCTATGTCGAGTGCAGCGCGGGCACATATATAAGAAGCTTGATCGACGACGCGGGCCGCGTGCTGGGCTGCGGCGCGTGTATGGCATCTCTGAGAAGAACGCAGGCCAACGGTTGCGATATCTCGCGCTGCGTCACGCTGGAGCAACTGGAGCAGGGGAGTGTAGCTGGTCTCATCCCCCTGGACGAAGCCCTTTCGGCCTATCCGGCGGCGCATATCTCCCCGGCGCAGGCCGTGCGGTTCCGCAATGGCGGTGCGCTGGACCTGGCACGCCTGCAAATACAAAACCCGGCGGAAGCTTCCCTCCACCGGGTGTATGGCAATGATGAATTTCTTGGCCTCGGGCGAGTGCAAGGCGGCGAACTGGCGATCGCGAGGCTGTTGGTGGACCTGTAGTGGGGACAAGTCAAGTCTGCCGCCCGATCCTAAGCAAAAAGCCCAAACACCCCCGCAAACCCGTTGAACACCTTGCACACCCGGCACCGGTACATCTCGGGCGTCACGGGCACGGAATCGGGCAGCAGGGCGGCGTCCCCTTTGGTGATGGCGGCGCCGTACTCCAGTGCGATGATGCGGTGGGTATTGAGCTTCCCTCCTGCCTCAAACACGATCACATCCCCCTCCTCCAGCCGGCTGAAGGGGGTTTCCCTTGCCAGAAGCAGCGCTCCTGCGCGGATCGCCGGCTCCATGGAGTCCCCCGTAATCACTACGAAGCGCCAGCCCAACACCGCGTCGGAACCCGTGAGGCTCCGGTAGAGCAGTACGGGGAACACCAGCGTGAGGAAGACCACGCAGCACGCGAGCGCCAGGTTCAGCAGGGCGTTGGCCTGCCGCAGGCTGAGATTGATCTTAATTTTCGGGATTTTGGGCCGCCAGAGGGGCGGGTCATAGCCCTCCGGCAGCGGCGGCAGCGTCCATGGATTGCCCTCCACCACGGGCGGCACCCACGGGTTGATGTAGGAGGGCCGCGCCTCCAGCAGATCCTTCATTTTCAGGGCTCCTCTAGTCTTGGTCCTCCTTTCGCCATGCCAGGCATGCGCTCAAGAGCCCCATGCACAGGAGCATCGCCAGCACCGGCAACCTGCGCGTCGTCTCCCCGGTGCGCGGCGGCGAGACAATGCTGCCGCACGTGGGTTGCGTGGTGGGGAGCGTCGTCGGGCAGGCTGTGGTGCTTGTTGGGCAAGCTGTCGCGCTCGTCGGGCAGGCCGGGAGGGTTGGCCATTTTTTTGTTGCATGCGTTTGTTTTGTGGTTGTGGTGATAGAGATTGCGGTTGTTGTTGTCGGTTTGCTAGTAGTCGTTGGCCTTGAGGTGTGGTTGCAGGTCGTTCTTGTTGTGGTTGCTTTAGTTGTGGTTTCCGAAGATATTATAGCAGTCATCGTGGTGCAGATTGTGGTGCATTCTGCGGTCGTGGTGATAATATCTGTTGTTGTGCACGGCGCGGTCGTCGTCTCCGGAGTCGTCGTCGGCTCCTCTTTGCCGGTCGGCAGGCACACGCACCAGCATCGCTCCCGGGGCGCAACGCCGGAGAATAGGAGCTGGTTATCCGCCCCGCAGGCCGGGTCCACCCAGATTAGCAGCGGCCCCAGCGCGCTTACACGCGCGGCGGGGACGTCCGTGCGCTCGATGGTCAACTCCAGTATGCGCGTGGGCAACTGCTCGGCGGAGAAGATATAGTCGCTGCCCTCGCGCCGGATCGTCGCGCCGTTCCCCCTGACCGCCAGTTCCGCATTGCTGTTGTTCGTGTCCGTGAAACGCTGGGTGTATAGCCCGCTCTCTGTGTCGTATGTAAGCTCCAGCACCGGCATTTTGCCCTGCAGGAAGCTCGGCGTGCGCAGGAATTCCTGTATGCGCTGCGCCACGGCCTCGTAAACTACCCCCACCCCCGCGTTGGCCCCTCCGGCGAAGTAGGCGTCCGCCATCCGGCCGTCTGTGCGCGCAAACGCGGCGTCCCGGTAGCCCAGCTGGCTCTCCCACAGCAGCAACTGCGTGGCAACGCGGGCTGTGGCTTCGTCCGTGCCCAGCTGCGCCGCGCTCCGGTTCGGATAGCCGTACAGGGCGGTCAGGGCGATGTTCTCCTTCGCCGTGCCCGAAAGCCGCGAGAACATGCCGTCATAGAGGCTGTACGCGCGGCGTGTGATGCCCCCGGTGTCGAAGATCTCCTGCCCCTTTTGGATGCAGTAGGCGTGTACGCCCGCGTTGTTGTCCAAAAAGAGCATGCCCAGCCCCGCGGGCATAGAAAAGTTTCGGCCCGTAAATGGGTCGCGCACTTGCAGAGTCCCCACGCTGGCGAAGGCCGCGTCGTAACGCCGCGTGAACACCGCGCGCGTACCCACTTGGGCGGCCGCACTGGGACTCACCAGCGCCGCGAAGCCCCCGGCGCACACACAAAGCACGAGCAGGCACGCGCATAGCATGGCCTTCACGTGTACTTTCCCGCGCAGATTTTCTTCCTTCAAAGCGGCAACACGCTCCCTCTTTACATGAGTTTATCTATTTTACCCATGTAGGCGCGCCGGGTCAATGGGAAAGGTTGGAAGGGAATGTCGCTTCGCGAGAAAAATCCCCTGGCTCCCTCGTGAGGGAGCTCCGCCCTACGGCTCCCGCAGGAGACGTTGGCGGTCTGAGGGAGTATCGCAAAGCGACAAAAACAGCCCAACGATTTCTCGCTGGGCTATGAATTGTGTTTTTCGCTATTCTTTTTCCCGTATGCGCATGATGTAATCCGTATTGAGCACATGGAGCTTTTGCTTGCCGGGTTTGCCGGTTTGCATCGCCAGCCATTTGTCCTGCGCCGATTCCACCACGCCGGTCATGCTGAAACCGCCCGCGCCGGAATTCGTGATCTTGCAGCGTTTTCCGACAAAGGGCTGCAACGCTTCACATGAAGGTTTGATTCCCCTGCGCCTGCGCCGCCGCTGTACGCGGAATACCTGCGCGGAGGAGTAAATCCCCAGGAAAACGATAAAAAACACTACGAAGACTGAATTGTACACGGCGAAGTTTGTGTTCGTTGGTGAAATATAGCTTGCGGCCGTATAAAGAGCGACGATTCCAAAGGCAAATACCAGAAACCACAGAATAAGCTTCGTGGATAAACGCATTGCGCAGCCTCCTTTCAGCTACTTCTGCTGGATGCGGATGATGTAGTCCGCGTTGATCATGCTGATCCCCTTGCCGGTATCCACCGCCAGCCAGTTGCCGTCCATGGATTTCACGACGCCCTTGGTGCTGGAGCCGCCCATGCCGGAGAGCATGATGGTGCACTGTTTGCCGATAAACTGCTGCAAAGATTCGTTCATCTCTTTCACTCCTTAAGCATTTATTTCGCGTAGGCCGCCACATCCAGCATGAATCCGCCCAGCTGCGCCCCGAATTCCGGCGCGCCGTCCATAATCAACCGCCCGGCCTTGGTGGCGTCCATCATGTCGTCGGTGTTCATGAGGATACCCAATGCGCTGTCCAGGCAGTCGAAGCGCAGGGTGAAGAATGGCATGGCGCGCTTGTATTCGCCCCGGCCCGCGCGGCTCTTGCCCGCCTTGACGCGTATGTACGCCGCCACTTCGGGGTGCCCGTCCACGGCCCAGGAATAGACCCTATCGGGGCTCTGCAGCGCCCAGCCGTGTATGGCCTCGTGGCCGTTCTTGTTCAGGCAGCTGATGCCGCTGGAAAGCAGATAGAAGAAGCACTTCACCAACAGGATTTTCGTCGCCTCGTCCGCAGGTGGCGCTGTCGCGCCCAGCAGGCCGCTCATCTTCAGCAGTACCTGCATGAAGGCCAGGAACATGCCCATGTTTTTCACCGCGCCCTTCATTGCGGGCAGCGTGGCGGGGCTCATCTTGCCCTTGAAGAAGGCCACGAAGGCCTCGATGCTCTTGAACTGCAGCTCCACCATGGCGTTGGTGCACACGCAGTCCGCGCAGACCTTCCACTCGCCGTTGTTGACGGTGAAATGCGTCGCCACCTTCCCCGAAGGTGAATCCGGATCCAGCGCGCTCACCTGGAAGACGCAGTGCGCCTTTTCGAACTTCTTGGCCAGCGCGGGGATGTCGCTGGCGATGACTTTCACCAGGGGCAGGGCCGCGTTGAGGAATATTTTGTATGCGTAACGGGTATCTTGATCGATCAAATGAATTACCTCCTATCTATTAGCAAAGCCTGTAGGGGTGGCCAGCAGGCCACCCAAAAACATTATCGTTCATTGCGGGCGGCCTGCTGGCCGCCCCTACAGCTCGTGCTTAACTACACCTCGTCATCCCAGTCGTCGTCCAGCTCGAAGTCCTTCTTCATGATAGCGCGCACATTGGCGATGATGCCGTTGGAGTCGATCTCCGCCAGGTTCATCAGGTCCTCGTGCAGGCCGATGGTGCTGAAGGAATCCTGCCAACCCAGGCGCTTGAACGCGCAGCCCTTGCCCGTATCGGCGATCACCTCGGCAACGGCGCTGCCAAGCCCGCCGATGACGCTGTGGTCTTCGACCGTAATGATGCGGCGCGTGTCGGCAATCGCTTTTTGCACGGCTTCAACATCGAGGGGCTTGAGGGTGTGCATGTTCAGCACGCGCACACTCAGGCCGTCGGTGTTTTTCAAGAAATCGGCGGCCTGCATCGCCTGGAACACGCAGGAACCAACAGCAATGACAGTAATATCAGTTCCTTCACGCATGACATTCGCCTTGCCCAATTGAAAACCGTAGTCTGTGCTCTTATACACAACTCTATCAAACCCACGATTAATTCTAATATAGAATGGGCCGGGGTTCTCGTAGGCCGCGCGCACGGCGTTCACGGTTTCCATGCCGTCCGCCGGGCATATGAGGGTCATGTTGGGGAAAGATCTCTCTACTGCAAAGTCTACAATTGCGTGGTGGGTGCTGCCCGCCTGGCCGAAGCTCGTGCCGCCGTGGGTGGCGATAATCTTCACCGGGATATTCTGGTAGCATATATCGGCATGGACCTGGTCTGCCGCCCGCAGCGCCGCGAAAACGCTGAAGGTGCTGCAAAACGGGACGCAGCCCGCCTTGGCCATGCCCGCCGCCACGCTCATCAGGCCCTGCTCGGCGATGCCCACGTTGAAGAACCTGTCGGGGTATTTCTCGCCGAACATGCCAATCTTGGTGGATTTGCCCAGGTCCGCCGTGAGCGCCACGATCTCCGGGTGCTCCGCGCCCAGCTCCACCATCGCCTTGCCGTAATACTCTGCCGTCGCCAGCTTGGTTGAATCAACCGCTGTGTAAGTCAATCCCGCAGCCATTTACTTGCCCTCCTTTTCCGCACGGGCCAGCCGCGCCTGATAGTACTCCTGGAGGCTCGCCTTGCCCGCCTCATACGCCGCCTCGTCCATCGCGCCGTAGTGCCACAGGTAGTCGCCCTCGATGGCCTTGATACCCGCGCCCTTTTTGGTCTTCGCGATGATCGCCACGGGCTTGCCGGTGTCGTTGGCGGTCTTGGCGTATTCGATGGCGTCGTCCAGTTCGTTGAGGTTCTGGCCGTCTACCTCGATCACGTGGAAGCCGAAGGCGGCCCATTTGTCGGCGAAGGGCTCGAGCTTCATGACCTCCTCGGTGGGGCCGTCGATCATGCAGCCGTTGCGGTCCACGAAGGTGATGAGGTTCGTGGTGGCGTGGTGGGCCGCGCTCATGGCGCCCTCCCAAACCTCGCCCTCGTTGCACTCGCCGTCGCCCAGGATGCAGTAGGTCCAGTAGTCCTTCTTCTGCACCCGGGCAGCAAGAGCCGTGCCCACGGCGATGGGCAGCCCATGTCCCAGGGAGCCGGTGCTGGCGTCCACGCCTGCCACCTTGTTGGCGTCCAGGTGCATGCCCATCATCGAGCCGGTGAGGTTGAAGGTCTTCAGCTGCTCAAAGTCGTTCCAGCCCTTGTCGCAGAGGATGGGCGCCCAGGCGATGCCCGCGTGGCCCTTGCTGAGGATCAGCCGGTCGCGGTCCGGCCAGTTGGGGTCGTCGCTGAGATTCATGTGCCTGTAGTAGAGGATGGTGAGGATGTCGAGGCAGCTCATCCCCCCGCCGATGTGCCCGGATCCCGCCCAATGGGTGGTGTCCAGGCACAGGCCGCGCATCTCGTTGGCCTTGGTTTCAAGCGCGGCCCATTCCTGTTTGGTCAGTGCCATAGTTGGTTGTCCTTTCGTGTATGGATTTTTATATAAAGCAATAGAATAGCGGGCTATCGTAGCTAAATTGCCTCAATAGCTGAAGGACTCAGAAAACTAACGAAGCAATAAGCAGCACAAAATAGCTAGGTAGGAAAACGAATACGGTCAATGGCAGAAGGAAGGGGGCGGCCATTGTTCCTATGAGTAACCCATAGACGGGTCCATTGCCAAATTGTGCGAATTCCCAATAGTCCGAGAAAAGCTTGCCGATCGGCTGTATTAATGTCACTTCGGTATGGTTGCTTTCCAGTGAAACCGTTTGTGTCTGCCCTTCAGAGTCTTCGTAAGTGTTCGTTACCACGGCGAAATAGGTGAGGTCTTGAACGGCAGCGTTTGTGTCCGCAAGCAAGTTGACGTCAGCCACCGGCATGTCAATCTTCACATTCGCGCCGGTCGCTATAAGCTGCCAGTCATCGTCGTACCATTCGATGCTCAATGTGCCGTTGCTCCCTGCGGGCAGAGTTGCCGCAATCTCCAGGTTGAGCGTGTTGCCCGCAAACATGTATACCACTGCCTTGGGCTGCTTCGTGATAATCGGCGCGTTGGGGTCCGCCGCCGAAACACCCGGCGCGAACACCGCCAGCCCCAGCAGCAGCGCCAGCGCGATGGAAAGCAAGCGTTTGGTCTGTGCCATAGGTCTTCACTCCAATCTATGTGTTTATGATGGAAAGATCAATGATCCAAAGTATATTATGATGTATGCGGGCAGAAGGTCAAATAATAATGATGGCAAAGTCATAAAAAAAGTAAAAACCACGGCAAAGGTTCCATAATAGGCGCTGAAGTCTCTGAGGTCCGATAAGACCTTGCGCAAGGGTTGAATTATGGTAACTTCAACGGGATCGCTTTTTACGGAAACTATCTGGATATTCCCTTCGCCGTCGGTATAGGTGTTCGTCAACACCGCATAATAGTTGATTTCCATAGTAGAAACATCCGGCGAATCAATTAAATTGTATTGGGACACTTCAATAGGAATTGCGGCCTTCGCACCGGTCGCGACAGGCTGCGTTTCATCCCCCGGCTGCCAGTCGTAGTCATACCAGTCGATGCGCAACGTACCGTTGCTTCCTGCGGGCAGGGATGCCACCACCTCCAGGTTGAGCGTATTGCCCGCAAACATGATTACAAGCGGTTTCGGCTGCCTGGTGATAATGGGCGCGTTGGGGTCTGCCTCGGCCGAAACACCCGGCGCGAACAGCGCCAGCCCCAGCAGCAGCGCCAGCGCGATGGAAAGAATGCGTTTGGTCAGTGCCATAGGTCTTCACTCCAATCTATAGTGTTCAAATTAATACCGCCAAAAAGCGCGCGGAAAGAATGAGCGGCACAAGAAAAAGAGATACCCCAAGCAGTACGGGGGACGCCATAGCCAGAGCGAAGCCCGCGATGGCGGCGTCGCCGCCCGCGAGGTCCATACCAATCTCCCACCAGAGAGACGGTATATTCATAATGCTGATGAACATCTGAACCTGCGATGTATATTTGCCCACGTTGTACGTGCCCTCGTCGGTGACCCTGTTGACCGCCACGCTGTAGGTTTTCAATTCGTAGCCCCTGGGCACCATTTGTATGGTGATGGGAAGTTCCAGCTTTGGGCCGGTAGCGATAGGCGTTGCCGAGTCGCCCGGTTGCCAGTTATAGTCATACCAGACATACTCCAAGTCGTAATCAATGCCGTCCGAACTCATCTTCAGGTCAATCTCGAACTGCAGCGTGTCACCCGTGAATACAACCGCCAGCGGCGCCGGAATCTTTTTTACTTCCGTAATTACGGATGGGCTTGCCGCCGCGGGCACCAGCAACGCTAAACCCAGCGCAAGAGCCAGGGCGATGGAAAGAATGCGTTTGGTTGTTTTCATAGAAATTCTCCTCTCATACAGAACGCCGGCAGGGACGGCTCAGCCATCCCTGCAAGTCGTGCATCAAGATACCAATACTTACGGCCTGTATATCAATGTGAGTATAAATCCTACAAGGTAGGCGGGCAGGTAGAGGAAGAGCATAGCGGGGAAAGTGATGGCCGAACTCCAAAGCAATTGGCCTATTCCGTATGCGTTGATCGAAAACATGTCAAACAGAACCAGAGGCTCCCTGCCCCCTTGCAGGGATTCCCACATCAACGAAAGAGAGCTGCCGATGGGATTGATCCCCAGCACCTTTAAGAGGCTGCTTTTTGTGGAGGCCGTCTTGGTTCCCCCTTGGTCGTCCTCATACGTGTTTGTTACCACCGCGCAGATGAGACGATTCGCGTCTGCCATTTCACGGCCAAACGTTTCCATGGCGGTCACCGGAATGTCGATCGTCACCTTCGCGCCGGTTGCGATGGGTTCCCTGAGGCTGCCGGGCTGCCAATCATAGTCGTACCAGGCATAGCTGAGCGTGCCGCCGCTCCCCGCGGTCCCCACAGGCAGGGCAGCTTCAACCTCCACAGTCAGCGTGTTGCCCGCAAACATGGCCACGAGCGATTTCGGCTGTTTGGTGATGATCGGCGCGTTGGGATCTTCGGTGGCTAAAGCAGCCGGCGCCAGAAGCGTCAACCCGAGCAGGAATGTCAATGCGATACAGAGAACGCGCTTCATGATTATTACCCTTCTTTCTTTAAAAATATGCTCAGCCGGGCGCCGGGCCCGGCACATGGCCAATTTGCTTCAACTCCCCGTTCTCACCACCACAACATTTTTCTCGGGATACACGGTGATGAACTGCCCGTAAAATCCCCGGGCTTCATACGAGCTGCCCATAAGCGGTCCCCAACCGTTGCCCCAAAAGAGGTATCCGTAGCTGAGTATCGTGTTGAACCCCGGCTGCGTGCTCTGCGTCCAGCCCTCCGGCAGGATGCGCTCGCCGTTCCATACGCCGTCGTTCAGGTAGAGCTGCCCGAAACGCAGCATGTCCCGGGGCGTCATGGAGATGCCGAAACCGCCGATGGGACTGCCGTGGTCTGTCGTATTCCATGTGACGCTGGCGATCCCCAGCGGCTCGAACAGGCGCTCCTGCGCGAAATCCATCAGGTTTTTCCCGGTCACGCGCTCCACGATGCCCACCAGGCACTGCGGCCCCGCGCCGGAGTTATAGGTGAAGGATAACAACCCGCCAGGCGTCTTCTGCTGCGGGGTCTCGAAGGCCGCCAGTCCCGCGTCGGCCGCCCTGAAGCAGGCCTGCGAATCCGGCAGCCCGGAGCGCATGGTCAGCAGGTGCTCCACGGTCATATCTATCTTGCTTTCCTCTCCAAGAAGGCTCAGCAGAGCGTGAAGCACGTCGTCAAAATAGTATTCGTACACATAATCACGCACGTCGATCAGGTTGTCCTTCACCGCGATGCCCACCAGGGCCGACAGAACAGACTTCGTCACGGACATGGCGATGTGCGGCACGTCCGGGCCCTGTCCCTCGGCGTAATTCTCATACACCAGCTTGCCCTCGTGGAGGATCAGCATGCCGTCCTCCCTGAATCCCATCTGCGGCCAGGATTTCACGGCATACTGGATTTTCAGCCACCATGGGATGATCCACCACGGCTTTTCGCCCTCGGCATACACGCCATCCGCCGCCGAGGCGCTGAGACCTAATGGTAAAATCAGCATCGCGGCGCATAAAACAATTGATAAAAATTTCTTCACGTTTTTATCCTCCCGCTTTCGCAAACAATCCCCAGCCCCCTTCGTTCGCGAGGGGGGATGTCGCCGCAGCGACAGGGGGGAGCTAAACAGGTATCGCGGAGCGACATACCCCAGCGGGCCTTTTAGCCAAAACTACCAATCCCAATAGATACAAGGAATTCGAAAAACGGCATGAGCAGCTTCTCCAGCAATGATGCTCCCTGAATAAAAGAATCCTTGTTGTTCTCCAAAAAAGGGAAAGGATCCACGCCTAAAAAATCAAAAAGATAAAACAAAGGAACAAGAAAAATCAGAACAGAAGAACCCATGCTGAACTTCCTTTCACAATCTGTAGGGGTGGCTTTCTAAGCCACCCGCACACATCAAACGAAAATTATCCTTACCCAAACACCTCCGGGTGCCTCCCCGCCACAACCTTGAACGCCTCGTCCGCGATCTCGAACGTGAGGTTGAAGTCCTCGTCGCTCATCGCATAGCAAATGAAATGGTTGTGGTGCCCGGTGAGGAATATCCCCCGGGAGACCATCTCGGCAATCCACTCCTGGTGCAGGAACAGGCTGTCGTCGTTGGCCACGCGGGTGTAAAACAGAGACGGCTCGCCCGTGACCACCAGGTCGAAGCCGTTGTTGGCTGCGGCGGCCCTCAGGCCGCCGGTGAGCTTCAGGCCCTTCTCCCGCAGAACCGCGGGCAAGTCCAGCTGCTTCATTTTGTTGATGTTGGCGATGGCCGCCGCGAAAGGCACGGCGCTCATCCAGTAGGAACCGGTGTAGCTCAGCGCGCTCATGGCGCCCTTGAATTCCTCCTTGCCGCACAGGCAGCTGATGTTCCAGCCGTTGGCGATGGCCTTGCAGAAGCAGATCAGGTCGGCCTCGAAGCCGTAGTACGCGTCGGAGCCCGCGAGATCGAGCCGGAAGCCGCAGCGCACGTCGTCCACGATCAGCACAATGCCGTTGGCCGTGCACAGCTCGCGCACTTTATTCCAGTAGCCCTCGGCGGGCAGCGAGTTGTCGTTGTAGTTGCCGTGCATGTAGGGCGTGGAGATGAATGCCGCGATATCGTCGTTCTCCGCGATGACGCGCTCAAACGCCGCGGCGTCGTTCCAGGGGATATAGATATTGTTCTCCACGTCGCCGGGCACAACGCCCGGGTAGTCGATCTTCTGTGTCCAGGGGGCCACGCCGTGGTAGAACCCGCTTACGAAGACGATCTTCTTCTTGCGGGTGTGCGCCCTGGCGCACATGACGGCCGCGGTGGTGGTGTCGCCGCCGTTTTTGGCGAAGAAGGCCCAGTCGGCGCTCTTCACGGTGTCAACCATCAGCTCCGCCAGCTCCACCATCTTGTAGCTGGGCGAGGTGACGCAGTTGCCGATCTTAGCCTGCTCTATGGCCGCGGCGTCCACGTCCGGGTCGTTGTAGCCCAGGATATTCGGCCCGTAGGCGCACATATAGTCGATGTACTTATTGCCGTCCACGTCCCAAAAGTAGGCGCCCTGGGCTCTGTCGCCCAGCAGGGGCCATTTTGTCACGGGGATGAAGTTGCCTTCCGCCGGGCCGAGATGCCCGTAAACGCCGGAGGGAATGACCTTCACCGCGCGGTCGAACCATGCCCGGCTCTTTTCGTGCTTATAGATTTCCATGGGGTTCCTCCTTGTGTTGTTTTTTATAGCCTAAGCCTTCTTGTATGCGCGGAAATAGTCAATGACAAATTCCTTCGGGTACGGCACGCTCGTGTCGAGCTCGCCTGTCCAATTTTCGCCCTCGTAAATCCCCAGCAGGAACACAAAGGGATAGTCGGGCGAGGCGGGGAACGTTTTGGTCAGCCGGTTGTCCACGTACAGTTTGATGAAATCCGGGTCCCATTCCAGTGCGTAGATATGGAACCCCTCATGGGGGTTGAAATCCACCCGGATATGCCCGTTGCCGTAATTATGCTGCAGCTTCGGGTCGTCCAGGCCGTGCATGCTCCACATCAGGCTGCTGTTGTCTCTGCCCAGAATCTCGAACACGTCAACTTCCGCGTTTTGCGTTTCCGTCTCCCTCGTCCCAATGCCCCAGAACGCGCAGTGGATCCCGCTGCCCCTCTGCGTCTTGGCGCGTATTTCGAAATAACCGTACTGCGGGGTATACTTCATGTTTTCCTCGATGCTGTGGTCGTGGCCGCTGCCGTGGAGGAAGTTCTTCGTGCCGGTCTGTAAGCTCGATACGCGCACCGAGGCGTCGGGTATTTGCAGCACAATGCACCCGTCCCGGAAGATATAGTGCGCGTCGGTCGTGCCGGGCGGCCTCCGGCTTTCGAAATAGCGGGGAACCCACAGGGTTTCGTCCAGTTCGGGGCCGTCGAACTCGTCGTGCCGGTCGAGGATCCAGCCCTCTTTCTCGAGGGGGTTCG
>Ga0123353_10001825_pt1 | contig 26199 bp, 19 predicted proteins | sample TergutLab28metaG_3_FD_92763 | JGI IMG/M metagenome (GOLD analysis project Ga0123353, IMG submission 92763) | Labiotermes labralis P3 segment gut microbial communities from Petit-Saut dam, French Guiana - Lab288 P3 | ecosystem: Host-associated > Arthropoda: Insects > Digestive system > Gut ...
CAATGCACAGGAAAGCAGTCTATGCTTCAATGTCCTTTTCATTTTTCTCTTCCTCACTACTTTTATTTTGTCTATAGTCGCGCACTTTAATATAAACAGTGCCCGCTCTTATTCATCAATACCCTAAAGCCACCCATTAAGGTTGCAGTTTTCTGTAATTGTAATGGATTGTGCGCAAAAAACCCAAAAATGTTTCCAGTAAAAACTGTCACTGGTCAGGTCAAGGGTTTCTGGTTAGGCCCCCCGTTGTCTTGCGCGTTCGCCAAGGCGAATGTTGCAGGACCTAGGTGCTGGACAAGCAGGTCCTGCAACATCGCTGTGCCAGAAACGTCACCATGACACTAGTTGTATAATAGACTGATAAAATGCCACGTGAAACCTAGGGTGCAAAATGAAAAATAAAACGCTTTTTAGTATTCGTTTGTCAGCAGTAGACAAATCGTTTGAGATGTGGATTCCTGATGAGTTGAGCATAGCAGAGGCCACGCAACTAGCAGTGGGCATACTCCAGGAGCAAGAGAGCAGACAGTTCAAGGCTGACAGAACCACTACACTATATCTCAAAGAGAACGGTGCAGAACTCGACGTCAACAAGCTCGTAGGTGAGTACGGATTTGTTGACGGCACTCAGCTCGTATTGATTTAAAATGTAATATGCCGGGCAGGGGCCAATGGCGGCACATAGCAACAAGCAACAACTCTGAGCCCAAAACAGTATAAGTAATCAGCAAGATGTGGATATCACATGAAGATTAAGATTCTCAAGGATAAGAACGGACGCGAACTCCTCAAGGTCAGCCTAACCAAGAAGGATTCCTTTGATTATGCTACAGCCTCGCATCTCACAGCCAGCTCTCATAGGTATTTGCTACCCTTTAGCTTCAGTGGCAAAGAGGCCCTGCCCAATCTGTACTACGACCTCACCAACTGCCTGTCGCTTAAGACCTTTATGGGCTCCAAGATATCCGGAAAGCAGTTTGAGTCTATCATCACGCAGCTCGTATCCGCCCTTGATAGCATTTCTACCGGCAGCCTGTCACAGAAGAACTTGCTTCTAGAACCGAGTCACGTCTTTATCAAGGCAGAGGGCACCGAGCTCAGGCTGGCGTATCTTCCCCTCACGAGTAGGGAGGTCAACGACAGGGCAGTGCTGAACCTTTTGCTAGAGCTTGCCCAAGGCGCCCGCTTTATTACCGAAGAAGCGCGCGAGGACGCCCGCAAGTTCCTAGATTTTCTCAAACAGCAAAGTGTCTTCTCCGTCATTGAAATGCAAGCTTACTTTGGCATGAGAAGCACACTGCCAGACACCAAGCACTCTCAAAGCCTGGAAAAACCGGCCGCAACGTCGGGAGTTCTTGGCAGGGACTTTGTAAGCGAGGGCTCCGGCAGGATGTCCATGACGCAAACCACAGAACAGCGCAGCACCTCTGACAACATCATCGCTGCCATAAGCGAGAACTTCAACGCTCCCGAGGAGGCAAGGAGGGCTCACCCTGTTGTTGCGATACCTGTGCAAGAGCCGATAGCTCCGCAGACAGGGCCGCCCGAGCCCAGCTCGGTTGCAACTGCTGCCACAGCCTCAACCAAAGATACAGGAACAACCTCTCTAGCAAGCTGGAGTACTCCCCTCAGGGAGGAATCAGCCGATGTGCAGGTCAATGAGAGCTATTGGCTGGTACGCGTATCAGATGGAATGAAATGGAAGCTGCCAGAAGGCAGCACCGTCATAGGGCGCTCCAAGGCCTGCAACATACAGGTTTCTGATTCCACAGCAATCAGCAGGCAACATGCAACTCTCGTCCAAGATAACAAGGGCCTTGCAGTCTATGATAAGGAATCAAGAAACGGCACCTTTGTAGACGGAGTACGCATATCCTCTGGGCAAGCCGTATCCCTGAAAAAGGGAAGCACCTTCTCCCTGGGAAGCGTGCAATTCACCATAGCCAACTAGTCAGCGGGGCTGAGGTGCTTCTGTCTTATAACAGCGTTGTCTCCTGCTCGCTAGGCTCAGGCGTATCAGCACCCAGAAAAGTAGTAGCAGCCTCAGAAACCTCAGGCATATCATAGCCCAGCAGCGTTGTCTCTTGCTCGCTAGGCTCAGGCGTATCAATGCTCAAAAAAGTGGTAACCGCCTCAGAAACCTCAGGCGTATCGTAGGCCAATAGTGTTGTTTCTTGCTCGCTGTACTCTGGTGAATCAGTGCCCAATAAAGTGGTAACCGCTTCTGTTGCCTCAGACTCATCAAAACCCAGCAAAGTGGTAGCAGCCTCAGAAACAGCCACCTCAGAAACAGCAGCATCAAGATTCAGCTTATCCAGGCTAAAGTCAGTTGAGGCAGTCTCTTCCTCCAAAACTATGCTCTGGAGAGACTTGCCCTTGTACTGACGCGTGGTTCCCTGCTCTCGTATCTTGGCTATGGTGGTGGTTGCGGTCTTGCCAGAAAGCTCACCAATGACACTCCTGATGTCAAAGGCAAAGAAGAACACCGCCGCAAGGGCGATAAACAGTACTGCTAAAATGAACGAGGCATAAGAAAGTGTCTGTAAAAGCTCTGCCATACGGTATTCCTCTGTACCCTCTCTGTTCTTCTGTATTCCCTTTAGTCTCTGTATGCATCATCAAGTGCCTGGCGCACCTGCCCTTGTCGCTCCACGAGCCCCTCTTTTATCAAGTCGAGCTCCTCAGTTGCTGGGTGTACGGTCCTTAAGAGCGCGAATGCCTGGTTATAAAGCGCAAGCATATCAGTCTGGCTCAGCCCTTCTGCCTTGAACTTGCGTGGATAAGACTCCAGCGTTTTATAGGTGAGCGCCACAACACTCAAACTCACCACGTCGTTTTGCTCTTCTGAAGCCAATGTATTGAGAAAGATCAAATTGTCATAAAACGGCAGATAGATGCCCGCATCAGAGCCTTCGCTAATCTGGGCGGTAACTGTGGTCTCAAAGACCGCTATATCTCTATAAACCTGAGCAGCCTGCCTGCCTTCATAGCTCTCAATGCTCGCGGCATCGCTAAACCAAGGAGCAGCAAAAGAAATACGGGTAAATTGGTTATCTCCGGCCGTCTGCCCATAGGTGTAGTAATACCAGTAGAGTTTGCCTATCTCAAAGGCAAGCTCAGCATAGGCTGGAGAGCCATCCTGGATACTGCCGAGGTGCCTCAGCAAGATGCTGGAAAACTGCTCCTCTTCTTCGAGGGTAAACTGGTTATCGAGCTTGTAAAGGGCTATGAGCGCGTGGTAGGCGCGCAGGTCACTCGGCATTATCTCGATTGCCTCTATGAGGTATTGAGCCGCCGTCTCGGGGTTTGAAGCAGCACTTGCCAAAGAGAGCTTGTAGTCATAGTCATTGCCAAGAACGAGAGTGTGCGCTCCCATCAAAGAAAAGCCGGCAATCAAGAAAACCAAGAAGAGCGAGGCAGCGGCAACAAAAAAGCCAAGTTTGCGCTTGAGCTTCTTGAAGTAACCCTCGTCGCTCTTTTCAAAGTTATCCAAGGCGTAGTAGAGCTCAGCACAGCTCTGATAGCGCTGGTTGGGGTTTTGTTGGGTGCATTTTGCTATGACGCGCTCAAGCCCCGGCGAAAGGGAAGGGTCTACCTGGCGTATAGGCAGTATCTCATAGGGCGGATCAGCAGGAGAGTTGCCGGTGAGGAGATGGTAGAGCGTGGCGCCTAGGCAGTAGATGTCGGTGCGGGCATCGGTTTGCCCGAGCCCCCCAAACTGCTCGGGGGCAGCATAGCCCCTCGTGCCGAGGATGGTGGTGTCTCCAATGTTGCTGCTCGTTCTCTCCTCTTTGTACTCACGAGCGATGCCAAAGTCTATGATGGCTATTGTGCCATCAGGCTTTAACATGACATTCGCCGGCTTCATATCCCGGTAAATGACCGGGGGTGTGCGGGTATGGAGGTAGTCAAGCGCATCCGAGAGTTGAAGACCCCATTCCACCACACTTTCCTGTGACTGGGTGCCGTGCTCGCTGATGACCTTATCGAGGGACTGGCCTTCAATATAGTCCATTACCACAAAGATGGAGTCCCCTTCGCTGATGATGTCAACGATTCGGGGGAGCATAGAGTGGTCAAGGCGCTTAATCATGTTGGCCTCAGTAATGAAACTCTTGGCGATTACCTCGTCTTTTATCTTATCGCCACTTTGCTTAATCTCTTTGACCGCCCACTGCTTATTGAGGCGCCTGTCACGAGCCAGATATACCCGAGACATGCCACCCTCATCAAGGGCGGTGAGAATCTCATATTTACCATCTATTACAGTGCCGGGCTGTTGCATGTAGATGCCTTTCTTCTTTCCAAGATTAAGGCATCCCTTTTGTCGTCAAGTCTTTTGCTTTCGCGCAAATTGTCCTCGAGCACTCTCTCAAGGCCGACTTCATTCTTAGTTACTGTGTCTCTATGGTTTTCCCAGAGCTCCTCAACCAGTCGTTGCTCCCTTGTTCCTGCTGACGCGCATCTCTCAAAATCCTCTATCCATGCTTTTGAGCGGAGATCATCTTCTGCAAGGAGGTCTTTCGTCTGTTCTATTTGCCTTCGCTCAAGAATGTTGGAATCCTGCGCGTCTTCAACTTCGCGTAGCCTCTTATCAAAAAGAATTTGCTTCTCTTCTTCTGTATCTTTCACTGTTTTGCTCCAAATCTCAGTTTTCCTGTACACAACTAGTAGGGGCGCGCCACAGCAAGTCCGTTGCTGAAGTTAAAGTCGTCTGACCTGTTCGTTCTATCGTTAGAGAATTGCGGCTTAATCACCCATTCCCCGTTTCTGTCAATGTAGCCGTATCGATCCGAGTTTCTCTTGCAGGCAAAGGCAAGACCGTTTTCTCCAAAGGGGTATATCTCGCCAAAAGTCGGTTGTATAACCCATTCTCCGGTTTCGTCGATGCATCCCCATCTATTGTTTTCTTTAACCGGGGCAAGTGAGGTGCCATCATTGAAGGTGACGAAGTTCCTAGCTCCCTGGAATTGCGGCTCTATTACCCAAGAGCAAGTTGTGTCAATGTAACCAAAGAGCCTTGTTTCCTCATCTATCAATCTTGCGAGGCCGTTTTCGGCAAAGTGCACCGCTCCCTTAAAGCGAGGCTCTATCACCCAACTGCCTGTCTCGTCAATAATGCCCCATAGCTTTGTCTCTGGATCCTCCACAGCTATGATACCGTTAGCTGAACTGTCGAAGCCACTGGTGTTCGAAAACTGGGGCTCTATCACCCAGCTGCCTGTCTCATCTATGTAGCCGTACAGACCTCCGCTGTCAAAGGCCCTTGCCAAAGCGAGGCCATTTGGCTTAAATGTTCCACAGAAGCTAAAGGTGGGCTCAATCACCCAGTTGCCGGTCACATCGATAAAGCCATAACCCCTCGTCTCGCCATTAGGCCCGACTTCGCCTTCCTTTGCCATAGCTAGGCCATTTTCTGCAAAGTTGCCAACCTCTTTAAACTGCGGCTCTATCACCCAACTTCCCGTCTCATCGACATAGCCCCAAAGGAAAGTGCTGGGGGCTTCATAGGCTCTCATGGCTATCAGGCCGCTACTAAACCGGGGAGGAGCCAATAAATTATTCCCGCCGCCCGGCTCAATTACCCATTCACCGCTCACATTGATGATGCCAAAATCCAGTCTCCCACTTATTTCGCTTGCCATGGCTAAACCGTTGTCGGAAAATGGCTCAGCTCTAGTAAAGCGCGGCTCTATTACCCATTCTCCGGACTCGTCTATATAGCCGAGCAGCGCGGGCTCTTCTCTCACCTCATTACAGGAGGTCAAAGGGAGTGAGGCAATTAACAAGACTGTGACCAACAAGCACAGTATCGCCAAACGACCCTTCCTACTTTCTTTGAGTTTCTTCATAAGGTTCTCCATTATCTTATTTCTAGCTGCGGTAGAGTTAAGTACAGACTGCATACTCTTGAGGTGCTATAACATGTCATAGCCTTGGTCAACCCAATCTTCTTTAAGCTTTGGCTTCAAGTTACTCCGTGACGTCTAAACTGCTTCTTCACCCTAATAAACAATAGGCTCTACTATGAATCCATCCAGTGTCGCAGCCACACATTTTAGCTTTTCTTGCTTGGGGTCTGCTGCAGCAACTATGGCTGAAGTGTAAACCGACAGCTGACCTGCCTGCTCGTTCCTCTCCTTGTCTGCCAGGTAATCCCCTATGCAGCCCACCGTAGTATAGCCTGCCCCAGCAATAACCCCAGGTCTGCCAGGGATGCTGCCTACGCCGACGCTCCCTATAATTTCGCCGACTTTGTCAGAAAAATACTCTGCATCAAAATTTTTCGTAAGCCCATTTTGGATGCAGTACTGTTGATACGCCAAGAATTCGATAATATTGAATGATGCCACATCAACTTGAACTGGATGCTGACTGTCTTTATTAATTGACAGGCTGAAGGATACAAAAAAGGGTGAGTTGGGACTATCAATATATTCTGGAATTTCGGGCGGGTAGCCTTCAAGTCCTTCGAACTCAAGATAGTCACTCCAGGGCACGAAACTGAAATTGTCGAAAGGAAGTGAGCCATAAGGGACCCATGCTGTAGAGCCAAACGATGCGACAACTATCAGTAGATTGCCTAAGAGCATGTTCTGATAAGTGTCAGCTGTCTCGCGTTCAGCAATCCAGTCAAGTTGGCTCTCTTCAAAGAATTGCCATGCAAATGCCTGGAAGGTACTAGAGAGTGTTGCCTCTATTGTTTGCCCAACATAAAAACCAAAACGTTCATCATAAGTATCAAGATATAAACCTCCGGTTCCTCCCGTAAAGGTATATGCGCTGTTGATGAACCCAGTGAGAGCCTCAGCATTTTGATCGGCGAAGATAAGTTGTATCGCCTCTCCCATGTATTCCTTCTCAAGGTCACTCCAAAGCTCAAAAGGCTTGGCCCAAAGCGCGGCGCACAAATCATAGTTAAGCTCTCCATGGTTAAATATGCTATGCACCCCCTCAACACCTAATGACACCGCCTCTTGCAGCCTTGTTATCCATGCATTGTTGGGCGCAGACCAGGTGTCTTTCACAGGGTCGTAAGCTGCTGCCGATAAGGCATTTATCCCATCCTCTATGGCAAGAGACATCTCGCCGAAGTAGCTGTTGTGCGCGTATTGGGTTTCAGAGCTGTAGTTGTGTATATCTTGGATTTTCGCCTCTGCTGCAACTTGGTGCCCACGCGCCCTGTCTAACGAGTTCTGCCACATTGTTTTTTGCCAGGGGGTCATAAATTTCGTGTTCGCTAGTTTGTTCGCCCAATGGGCAACATCTTCTTTTGCCAAATCACGCAGGGTGACGAATTTGGCTTCGCTGACTTCTGGTACAAGCCCAAAGTATTCGCTGAGTGCGTTTACCACTGTGGAGTCAGCGGCTTTGATAATGGTAGTCATATATTCAATGCCAGCAAAGAGTATGGGGTATTGATCAAACTTCGTCCTTGCCGAGTCAAAGCTTTCACCTTGGAGCTGGGTGTCGTTGATAAACTCATTCACCCTTTCCTTTGCACTTACGACACTGTCGGAGATGGTGGTCAGCTCTGCGCTCTTTGCGGTAATCTGAGCACTCACCGCAGCTGGCCGTATCTCAAGTCTTGGCATGTCGGTCCTCCTTCTTTCTTTCCGGGCTCAAGATATCCCTCTTGTTCGATTTTGCACGCCTCTTTTCAAAAAGGCTGTGCCGTGCGTCTTCTTTAGCTTTCACCATCACTGCTCCAAATCTCAACCATTCAATAGGTGTAAGTGTGGGCTCCCTAGGAAAATTGTTCTGCGTTTGCTTGATCAACCTCTGCGATGAGACTAGCCGCGCGCACAATTCCAGAGCAATCTTTGGCAAGAGGCACTTTTGCTTCCTCAAACTTCCTGTTGATGCTTATGTAGGACTGGTAGACGCCGCGCTCAGCAGCAGTATTGTCTGCATCAACCTTTTCAATCTCACCAGCAACCTCGGTGATTTTCATGCTTGTGGCAAAGTCTACGGCTACCTGCTCAGAAGAACTAAGTTGTTCACCACTCATACTATCCCCTTTCACTTACGACTACGGCATATTTCAAGTAGCGGGGCTCCTGAGCCGCGATATAAAATCCCGCGTCAGATGCCGCCTTTGGAAGCTTAGACACGTTTGAATACCCGGGATCAAACGCCTGGCTGAAGTTTTTAAGGTGGTCTCCTATCCAGATGCCGTCATCTTTGGAGACATGACCAGTGCAATATATCCTTGTGAGGTACTCCTTTGCCTGGGCGCCTGTAGAGACAAACACGTAGGATATACCATCACTCACAGTTTGTGTAGGCATTGAGTCATTCAGCTTTGTGACAAGATCAGTACTTCCGGGAAAACCACCTACCATCTCTGCAAAGTCAAAGATTATGCAGACCTTTTGCTCGCCTTTTATTTCTTTTCCTGTTCTCTGTCTCGCAAACTTCACCAGCGCAGCTGCGGCTTTCTCTGGCTCATTGATATGGGTGACGCCTGTAGGCAAGCCACTCAGTTTATCGGATGCATCGAGCACCGTGGTGTCGATGCCTTGGACAACAAGAGCTTCGATAAGCCCTCTTACTAACGGCTTTGTGGCATCAAGTGTCTTTGCGGCAATGCGCGTGATGAGGCCTTGTGTTAAGTCGAGATAGACAGGCTCCAGGGAATCAAAGGCAATGCCTATGGCTGTTGCAGTAATGCCCGATGAATAAGAGGTGAGCATCTCTGGAGTGATGCTTTCGGGCATCGTCGGAATCGCTTCTGCCTTACCTTCAGTCTTACTAGAAAGGCTTGAGCAAAAGCTCTTGATTGCAGTGAACTCATCTTCTCCCTCTGGAGCTATCGATGCCGTCTGAAACTCGTAGATAATCTCATTTTGCCTGATGAGCCCTCGTCCAGAACCCTTAGGTGGAACAATACCGCGCATGGATCCGAGCACGCTGATGTAATCTGTGTTGTCGTTTAAGGGCAAGGCAAGAGACACTCCAATGTTTTGCCTGAGGCGCATGCGGATATCGTTTGAGGCGGAAGCTGTTATCAAGAACCTTACTCCTGAGCGTATGCATTCACGGGCAAGGGATGTCAGACGTTGCTCGAGTGCTGGACCAAAGATATCATTGAACGGTGCTATCTCGTTGAGCACAACGAGAATTGAAGGCATGTCACGATACTCATTGGCATAACGGAAAAACCCTCCGCCGTAGCGCCCTAGAATCTTTGAGCGTCTCTTAACTTCTCTTTCCAGATAGTCAAACAGTCTCATGACCTTCTCTTCATCATCAAGGGTGCATACCCCGCCAACCTGAGGGGCCTCAGAAAACGCACAGAGGGTTTCTGCACCAAAATCCATGATGTAGATGTTTAGTGTCTCGGCAGTATGCTCGCCGAGAAGCGAGCAGAGTATCGTTGCTGCGAGTTTTTCCTTTCCGGAACCTGCGCTGCCATAAACAACGGTATTCCCTTCTTCGCTAAGCGGCAAGGTAAGCAGTGCCTGTCTTTGGTTTGCAGGGTCATCCAGCTCGCCCACGATGGGATTGAGCACGAAGGGGTCGTCTACTTGGTAGTTGTACTTGGCTGCCATCTCGTCTATGGTAATGTGTTCCGGCAGGGGGTCAAGCCAAAGGCGTGGGGCAAAAAGCCCCTCTTCTTCTGCAACAGCCACGAGGTGGTCGAGCGCCACAACAGACTCAGGGGTAGAGGACTGTGCAAAGCCGGGCTTATTAGGCTTTATCTGTGCAATGGGGCGCGCAGTGTTGGAGATAAGCACCACTGAATCATCTTTAGGGGGCTCAAAGCTCTCCTTGGGGTGATACGTTGTACCTGCCCAGGCAGACTGCCCAAGCGCAAAGTACTCGTTATAGCCCACCATGAGGTAGTAGCGGCCGGCGTCGGTGAGCTCGGCGGCATCGGGGCGTTTGAGCATCTCCTTAGAGTCTCCTGCATCTGCCACCTTGAGGCATACCTTAAAGCGGGAGTTGGACCATATCTGGTCGTTCACCACACCCGAGGGCTTTTGGGTAGCCAAGATGAGATGGACTCCAAGAGAGCGCCCTATGCGTGCCGTGCTTATGAGCTGATCCATGAACTCAGGCTGCTGGCTCTTGAGCTCTGCAAACTCGTCTGCAACTATGAAGAGGTGGGGGCAGGGCTCACTCACCACGCCCTGGCGGCGTAACCTCTGGTACTTGTAGATATCAATGGTAGAGGCACCTGCCAGCTCGCGTGCCTCATTGAAGAGCGCCTGGCGCCTCTTGAGTTCAGACTGTATGGAAACGAGCGAGCGGGTGATGGCACTTCCGTCCAGATTGGTGATGGTTCCTGCCAGGTGGGGGAGCCGCGCCTTTGAGTTATCAAAGGCACCGGCCAATCCTCCGCCCTTGTAGTCTATGAGCACAAAGCTCACTTCGTCTGGCCGGTAGTTGATTGCCATGGAAAGTATGTAGGTGATGATGGTCTCAGACTTGCCTGAGCCTGTCATGCCGGCGATGAGGCCGTGGGGGCCGTGTACGTCTTCATGCACATCGAGTAGGGAGTGGTTGCCCTGGGTATCCACGCCAAGCGGTGTGGCTAACGACAGGGTGGGGTCGTTATCCTTCCAGCGAGCCTTGACGTTGAGGTGATCCACCCGTGCAGCCTCAAACATCTCAAGGAGGCCAAGCGAGCGGGGGAGCGACCCAAGCAGGTCCTGCTCTTCAAAGGCAATGGCCGCAATATCCCTGGCACAGGCTCCTGCTTGCTCTATTGAAAGCGAGATGTCGGAGATAAAGGCTCTCTTTGCGCTACTGGCATCCTTGGGATTATAACTTATGCCCTCAAGACCGTTTTTGGTGCTTGAGAGCTCAATGATGCATCGGCACTCCTTGGGAAGCTCCCTGATATTCTCAGCCAGCTTAATAACAGAGAAGCCCTTATTGGAACGAAGGGCACAAAGTGAGGAGAGTATGTCCACCGCCAGGTCCTGGGCTCCTGTGGCAACCACCACCACGTAATAGACACCGTAGTCGCCGGGGCGCTCCTGGCTCTGAGCAAGGCGCGCCTGCAGTTCTCGCTCAAGTCTCAGCGAAATGTCTTGGGCATCTTTGAGTGTTGTGGCCAAGAAACGAAAGCCTGCCCCTTCTCCCATGACATGGGCAAGGGAGCGGATGAATTGCCACTCCTTTTCGTGCTCCTCATCGCCTATGTAGACAATCTTCACCTCGTCGGGTGCGTGAAGAGTACATATCTGTGCAACGAGTCCACGTAAGAAGGGGTAGAAGTCGTTGGGATGTGCCACCACGCCGGAGATGTAGTCATTTATCAGGTTAAGAGAGAGAGGTACATCTCTGACTATCTGCCGTTGACTCCTCATCTCTGCGAGCAGGTTCTTCAAAACATCCTCATCAAGTGCGAGCTTTTCTGGAGGAAAGGTGAGGTTGATATTCAGTGGTGTGTCTCCCTTGCCTATGCGGAGTTCAAGGAAGTCCAACTGCGTGGGGGTGCGATCGAAGAGGCGGCGATCTTTGGAGCGTGCGCGCTCGAGGCACGCGTCTATAGTCAAGCGGTTTTCTTCAAAAATCTCTTTTTGCAGGTCTATCTCCTGCAATAAGGCGCGTTTAATGCTGTCGAGGTATCCGGCGTAAGTGGCCTTTCGTTTAGACTCCTCCTGTGCTGCCTTCTTCTTCTCGTACCTCCTGGAGAGGTTGGGCCAGAGCACCGCCCCAAGTATCATCACAACCATCATGCCAAGAGGGGCAATTATCCGCATGTAGTTGATTTCCCCTTCGCCTCCACCTATGTTTGAAAGCATATTAAGGCCCATGACAGCGCTTCCGAGCGCCATACCAACGGAGGGGCCAATCTTGAGTATGGTGGGAGTGTCTTGCTGCTCCCTCTTTGCGGGGGGCTCTTCTACGTTAATGGCCTTGGGGGCAATCTCGCGCATGATGCGCGGTGAGCGGTAGAAGGACTCCTTGTTGGGGGGCTGAAAGGTGGTGTCTTCTCTTGAGAATACCTGCGGAGTATAGGCCACTTGGTTTTCTGTTGGGGTGAGAACAACCAAGCCTCGGGGATTGTTAAAGGCGATGAATCGTTTGCCTATGATGATCTTAAGCCCCATGATGAACACTGTATCGCCGAAGCAAACGGAAACAGGAGTGTTCTTGGCGAGCGCTCTTCCATTTACGTAAACCCCGTTAGAAGACCCAGTATCGGTGAGGATGAAACTCTCATCCCTCAGCGTAAGTGCGGCATGGTGGGCTGACACATATTCGTTGGCAAAGGTGAGCAGGTTGTCATCTTCTCGCCCGATAGTGATGGTGGTATCGGAGTAGAAACCCACCTTGGTATAAAGCTTGGCAAAATCGTCTTTATCTTCTGCCAATAAAATGACGTGTTCGCCGTTTTCTGTGACGAGCTCATGGACAGAGGTGCCTGAGCGCAGCTCACGTTTTTTTTCTTGTTGGGCACCCACGGCTGAAGCTTCACTGCCAACAAAGGCGGTCTTTGCATAGGGGCTGATGAACCAGTGGTCATCGACAGCCTCGATGCTGGCGAGGCGGCGCGGGCGCCCTTTGGTATCCTTGTCCTCCAGCCAGTGCTTGCCAGAAACTTCCTCAGGCAGAAAACTCGTTGCAATGCGGTCTGGGTTTATGAGGGTGAGGTTCATGGGGACTCCTTGGCTTCTGTTTGCTCAGCAGCAGCAAACATCAGATCCGTCTCGTCCTCCTCTTCTTTTTTCTTGCGGCGGAAGGGCACCACGAAGAAGAACCAGAACGCCAAGGCAAGCGCCACCAAGATTAAACCTAAGAGCAGACCGAGAAGTGGCGAGCCCATGAACCAATTTGCGAGAGGAGTCTTAGTTAAAAGTGTTCGGAGGTCAGATGAGATAAAGACCTGGTTTTTCTCAATGATGGTGGTGTTTCCAGCTCTGTCCACTATCTCTAAGGTGATATCTTGAGCGTGCTCTGCCTCAGGGATGATGAACGTCCCAGTAAAACTCGTTTCGATGCCCTCAGCCTGATAACTCAACACCTCTTTGCCGTCGATCAGCACGCGGGCAGACGCAAGCGCCAAGTTGTCGGTAACGCGAACCTGGGCCTCAACGGACAGCTCATTATAGATGCCGTAGTCCTCAACGTTGATGATAGAGCCAATGGGAGCTGTTGTGTCTATGGCAAAGGCGAGCTCTGCCGTGTTGTCTCGGGTGGTGTTCTTTAGGTCCATGGTGTTTTCTGAGAGGTTGCCCGCATGGTCCACAGATCGGAACAAAACCCGGTAAAAGCCGTCTTCCGTAAAGTAGGAGGCTGGAATCGTATAGATGTTATGGCTCCACAGAGCCTTGTCAAGAGAAGCTTCTACGGAGTAGTCATCTTCGCGGGCTAGAGTGCTCACTCCACTCTCGGTAGAAACGCGCACAACGGTCTCCTGGCTGTGCAGGCCGGAGACGTTAATCTCGTTGACGACGACTTCTTGCGGCTTGGAGAGGTAGGCGCCAGCCATTGCCGCGGTTGCCGGGGAGAATACATAGTTGGAGCCAAAGCGGTTGACTGAGAAGGTGATTGTCTGCTCAGCTGCGTTTCCTGCCTTGTCCACGATACGCGCAGTGAGGATATAGACGTCATCGTTTTCTAGCAGCTTATCCAAATCGGTATAAGCTAATACCTTGGTATTGGCATCAAGCTGCTCATCTGCCCGGAACTGCCAGGCGCTATCACCGGATGCCCTGGTGATTTCCACCCTGGCATCGTAGCCTTCTAAGTTAAGGTCAAAGAAGCTCACTATGGGGACAACCTCCCCAGAGATAGCTTGAGTGTTGAGCACATTTTCGATGGTGATGATGGGATCAGTCATATCAATGATGAACTCGTCCACTACAACAGTCTCTGCAGAATTGCCGGCTAGGTCAGTTGCCTCTACGGAGAGGGTGTAACGGAGGTCGTCGCTAAAGAGAACAGTGGTTTCATGGGTGTGTAGTGATGTGCTCACCCAAGCGGAGTGTCCTGGCCCAGCTACTTCTGCATTAGAGGCATCGGTTGCTCTTATGGAGACTATTGTGCCTGCGGCGTTGAAATTGCGCTCCATGACGCTGATAGTGGCAAGGCGGGGGGCATTGAAATAGAAGGGGGAGTGAAAGTTCTCATTGTCGAAGGTAACCAGGATTATAGGCAGAGTCTTGTCTATGTGAAAGACTGCAGTTTTTTCGGGAGGGGGGAGTGGGTGGTCAACGAAGTCTACAAAGTCTACATTAACCCGATACTCTCCATCCTCATCATAGGTGTTTATGTATTCCCAGGTATAGCCATCTTCAGCATAGTTTTCAAACATAATGGCAGTGATGTTTATGGGATGCCTTTCATCGATAGTAATGGTTGCGATTACACGGGTGGGGTCTGCATCCTTAATGGTTTGAAGGTGAGCTTCACGAACCTCTATATTGACTGTTACGTCAATATTATTATAGGACTCAAAAGCGATGTCGACACCGTTGTTGCTCAGGGAGATAGCTGCATCCGGGTCAACCTCGTCAACGATAACTGCATGGACCTTGTCGATTCTTAATTCATAGTATTCTTCCAAGGATATATCCAGTATGTTGCCGGCGACATCGGTTACGATAAGGGTGAAGTCTTTCAGGTCATAGCGACTATCGCTTGGATTGAGGTCAAATTCTACAGTGATGTTCCACGGCGCAGGGTCGATGCCTAAAGCCTCATGGCAGACAATGGGGTAGTCTTCATCGTGGTAGAGAAGCTCAACTGATTTGATGCCGGATACTTCGGAAGCTGAACCAGGTGAAGCTTCGTCAGAAATTTCAAGCTTAACGGTAGTGGTATCTCTGTAGCCCCTGTAGCCTCCGAGGCTATAGGGTGTATCCTCAAAAGTGATTGAGCTGATAAACGGTTTCTCACCATCGTACTTGACCTGATCCAGGATAACAGCATAATGATCTATGGGGAGAATGGCTAGATCACCACTGTTGGTGGCAACACATCCGTTTACCGCTGTAGTTGAGAAGGTGAATCCAAAGGGGCTTATCAGATTGCCATCTACACCCAGGCTCGTGCCAATCTTGAAGGAATCATACCCAAAAGCTGGAGAATATTCAAGGTCTGGTGTGCGTGACCAGAATACTCCGGGCGCGTAATCTTTTGTAAGCTTTTTGTCATCGATATTAGGAACGTTTTCGGTATTAAGAACAAGTTCATCGACTGCTGGCACATCCTTTAAGTCAAAAGTACAAGAAAGATTAGCAGTGGAGAGTACGAACAAATTTGGGTTGTAAGAATAGCTGGGGTTCCAGTTTAAATCCACCCCACCTACGCTGGGATACCCAGAAAGCGGACTTGAGAATCCAATATAACCATTCGTCCCGCCAGAAAATACGCTAGCCAAGTTCCAAGATAAAGCTACAGTGTCAAGACGCCTGAGTGGTTCACCAGACCCACTGCTCACAAAGATGTGATCTCCATAAAAGATAGAAGTATTAGCTAGTGTGAGAACATCTTGCCCGTAGACAAAACTGTGTGGAGCGGGAGTTGACGCGTGCTGCAGGTAAAGGCGCGGCTTGTATATCATCACATCTTGTGCTGGACCGCTTGAGCTACTACCCCTCCTGATAAGAACAGAAAAGCTGCAGGGTATGATATTGCCATTACCGTCATCCCACATAATAACTCCCTCGGTAGGAGCATGGGCAGTGACAGTGGCATTGGCAATGGATCCACCCGAAGATAATGTAATGTAGTTAAAAACGTTGATTCTATCAAAGGGCAGCGCGGGAGAACTGTAGCCGGGTGGTAGGATAAACAAGCCAGGATTATTGTTGCTAGCAGGCACTCTGGTCCCAAGCCCATCGTGGATTATCAGCTCCCTGAAAGAAAGGGAGCCAGTACCTGTGGTAGTCAGCAGATTGTTGATATCAAAGACATTATTAGTTTCGCCGTATATCAATGGAACTGGATTGCTAGGGACAATTGGAGGCAAACCTGGGTTACGCACCAATATCCAATTTCCGGGGCTAAACGGAGGCGTAATATGCAACCAACAGCTTCTGTCCACCGTGATAGATAAGCCAAAAGTATCGATGCCTAGCGGGAGAAATGCATCTATAAAAATATCTTGATATGTTCCATCGTCAAACGCAAGGGTTGCAACCATCCATCCCGGGAGAAGAACACCGCTTGGGTCATAAACCACTAATTCAAGGGGGAAGTCATAAGAGAACGTCCGCGTCACGCCGGGTGTTGCCGTTAAGTCCTCCCCATCTATATGCACCTCAACGCTCGGAGTTGAAAATGGCAGTATAGATGACGCTCCGCTAACAGGTTCAAGGGCTGCAAGAGATGGATCAGCGTCTGGGGTCAGCTCTGGGTCGATGGCCTCTTCTGTGGTGCTCACCTCTTCGCTGCCCTCCTCTGCAAGAGCAGCATCAAGTGCGGGAAAGTAAACTAAGGCCCCCGCAAGCACGATACACAGCAAGACGATAAGACACCTCTTTGTAACATGCAAGGTTTTTTGAATCTGCGCACTATGTGGTTTCATTGACAGCGCCACCCTTCACTGGTAGATATTCTTCTGTTCATTGAGCAGTTACTGTTCTCTTCAAAATCGATAGATATACATCCAGCCAACACCCCTTTGCGTCAAACAAAGGGGTGTTGGCGTATTCGATTATTCAAAGCATATAGTTCTTAGACAAACTCTAGGTGAGCTTCGCCTGGTACTGGCTAACTGTTGAAGGCTCCTGCGATAGCAGTGTCTACACCGTCGTACTCGCTGACAACATTCTCCAGTGCCTTTGCAATGGCCTCTATAAGTTCTGCAGCACTTTCAAAGCCCGGCTTCAGTTCTCCATATTTACTAGCATATGCTTGGCTCGCTGGACCCACCCAATCCTCTTGCAAAGCAATAAGACGATTGTCCATACTGCCGATGATATCAGAAAGTGCTGTTGAATCGTTACGATACTGCGCCGCATGCTCTTTTACTGCTTCTAGATTAATACTAATTAATGACATTGTCTTTCCTCCTTTTACCAATACACGAATACTTTTTAAATCTACCCTGCGGTAGATGTGGAACCTCTTTAGTCAATCAATCCTTGCACTAAAACCACAAACCCAACATTCTTGCCAACTTGCTTGCACGCAGCAAATAATACGGCTCTTTCTTCTTCTGACTTCCAAGGAATACAAGACTCCTAAGAAGTGAGTGATGTCTACTTAAGACCACCCGTTTCCCAATTCCCAAGTTAAAAGCAAAGCCCATGAGAGCTCTAGAAGCCGCTTACCGCAAGGTGCGCCATAAGCTAGCAATCGATACGCTACTAAAGCGATAACACTCTGAAAACACAATACTAGCTCTGAAAAATCCAGGTGTCAACTATTATTCTGCATTTGGTCAGCGTACGTACAATGCCACTGCCAGCGCAAGTTATCTTGCGATAGGTCTGGCACGGAGATTTCCAGCTCAGCCGTCGCGCGGAGCGCGACCCTATCAAGGCAAGCGGCGGAACCTTAATATTCCGCCGCGCGCACGCGCAAGCGTGCGACACTCTTTGGGCGGCGAAGCCGCCTTCTTCTCTGTCTGTATTCGTTAATCTAAAAGGGGTCCACTAATTGAGAAATAGCAATCGAAAAGAGGTCCACTCTGAAAACGACTCCGGGTATGTGATGATAAACCCGGAGGTGATGAAGGAGTGATAAGACTCATGCAAAAACACACGACAATGACCTTGAAGAATGAAGGCCACTCCAATATAGAGGTGAATCGGATGACCGGCATCAGCAGAAAAACGATTGCCCGCTATTGGAACGAATACCTAAAGCAGCTCTCGGTACTGGGGACAAGTGGCGACTCTAGAAGTGTCCAGGAATTGATCATCCAAGAACCTAGGTATGACACATCAAGACGCAAGCCACTTAAGTACTCGCCCGAGATCGATGCCGAGCTTGACGCAATCTTGACGGCTGAGGAGGTGAAGAAGTCAGAGCTCGGGCAGCGTAACAAGCAGATGTTGACTACAGCAGAGATGCACCGAATACTTGTTGATAAAGGCTATGAAATCGGTGAGTCCACCATACGTGCCTATGTAAGAAAAAAGAGGGAGAGGCTCCGCGAGGCCTTCATCCGCCAAGAATACGACCTCGCATGTTTATGTCAATAGATAACTCATGCACTGTCGGAGCCCTTCGGCTTCGCTACGCTCAGGGCGCGACAGGGGGATTTGTGATAAGACAGGCACCGAGTCCTAGTCTTCGTTATCACCATGCTTCCTCAATTCTTCTTGAAACTCTTTATCCCTCTCATCGCGCTCCCTGGATAGCTTGCGGCCTTCCACTATGAGGTCTTCTTGGTGTTGGGTGATGCTTCTGGAAGCATCACCATAAGAAGAGAAGAGGCTACTTTGGAATTCGGTGATGAGGTGGTAGTTTCCTGCGTCCGAGGTATTGGTGTGCTCTTGTAACAGCCTATCTGTTTGCCTGACACTCGCGAGCAAAGACTCTTCGATATCTTGGAAAATCCTCTGCTGCTCTTTAATCGCATCCTGTTTATCTTCGATGAGTTTACAGTCTTGCCTGTAGCGTAAAGCCACGGCCTCTTCTTGTTTTCTCAAGTGTTCTTCGTTGGTGTCCATTTAGCATGCTCCTGGCTTTCGGCTTAAGGCACTACATGAGAGGGTGGGGAAAAGGGTGCTCTACTGAGCGTTGGTAAGTTCGTACTCCCAGCGGAAACAGAAATTTTTTAATGTGGAATCTTTATTAATAGAATAGCTATAATTTGAGTGACTCCCACTTGTATTTGCCCCAGTATCCCTGTACACCAATTCCGCATCATGACCAAGCCATAAGATGAATCTCCAAAAGGGGTTATCCTCTTGAATGGCAGCTTCGGTGATCCCGTCTGTAAGTTTATACCTCACCTCTTCAATTGTTACGGGCTCTGTGGTTTCCGGGTCAGCGTTAAAAGTTTCTATAAGAGAGGGGAGCTGAGAGTCAAGGATAGCGTCGAGTTCTCCTATGTAGATGGGATTGCCCTCAGAGTCCGTTGACTCGATCAAGGATATGTGTTTACTGAACTGCGAATCTGTCTTGTTGAGCATCTGGGTGATTCTTGCCCAGTATCTTTCCATGGGATCCACTGTCTCAGAGGAGTCAGTGCAGGCCAAAGCGGTGCTTGCAGCGATGATAAAGAGGATGAAAAGGGTGAGGATGCGCTTACTGAGTGTTGGCACGTTCGTACTCCCATCGGGGACAGAAATTCTCTAATGTGGAATCACTATTAATTGCATAGTTGTAATTTGAGTGACTCCCACCTGAATCCACTCCAGTATCCCTGTACACCAAATCCGCGTCAAAACCACACCAATCGACAAAGAGGGACGCACTGGCGTTAGGGCTCCAAATACCACCACTAACTATGCTAGGGCCTGTCGAAGTAGAAGAGCGATTATCTATGCCAGAAATAACGTAGAAAATGTCATCTTGCATCGCTTGGATGAACTGTTCGCTGGTGCAGTATTTCAGTGCCATACTATCTGAGTAGGGTGGCCCCGATCCTCCGGGAGCGAGACTGTAGAAGTCTTTGAGTTGCTCGTTGTAGGCATTTATTACCACATCAAGAGTAGCTCTTTCGGTGTTGTTCAAATACCATGTTGTATCAAATGACAGGTAGTCAGCTGGCTGGCTGTTTATTTCGATCTTCATGTTAAAAGCAAAATTGCCAAGCTGTAGCAAGCCTCCTCCATGAGTAGAATCGCCGGCAAGGGTACACAAATTGTTATTGCTGTTAACGAATGCAAGGGCTATGCGTCCCCACTCATCATAAACCGAATTAATCATATTGGCGATTAAGGAGACACCCGGAACTTCGCTTCCAACAACCTCAAGCCCCAAGCCCAAAATAAAGTCCTCTGCGACTCCATAAAAATCAAAATTGGTTGGATTGAGTTCACGGTTTACAATACCATTCAGTAGACTACTGACATCACCCAGTTGACCTGATACGCAAAAGAATGTATTGCCTAGCACGCCGTCACCCGCATCACTTACACTTTCTTTGGCTAATGCACTTGTTTCTAAATGACTCGGGTTAATCTTGAGTCCGCACGCTATTGCGTCTATGATACTTTTGTTTGTGTCTCCATAGCTTACAATTGCGTCAATATCTGCGACTACTCCAACATCCGCTGCGCACCAGTACTGAGTTCCGTCTTCAACAAGAACTTGCAATAGATTGGTTCCTGCAAGCACTTTGAGATAATCGTTGCCTTCTAATGCTTCTCCAAAAAAATCGCCAAACTGAAGACTTGTCAACAGAACTGCAGACACGCTGTCCATGAGAGGGGATAAGGCAAATAAAGAGACTGGAGCTACGGTTTGAGTGCCATCAAGGTAAGTCGTGTAGAGATCACTCTCTGCTCCAGGTACCTCGACGTAAGAAAGCTCTATCATCCGCTCAATGTGGGGAACATCCATAGCTATCCACATGTTCATATATGCTCCCGCGATGGCCTGGATGTCGCTTCCCAGTACCAGTCCAGAGGGGAGGGCCATGAGAGCAGAGTAGAGGTCCTCGTTGAAAATGGCAGCACTATAGATCTCATCTGCAGTGATAACACCATCCTGCAATGCTTTTTCGAGTGCCGCATATTGTTCAGGAGTCAGATTCTCTTCGGCATACTTGAGTCGATATTCGTTCAGGCAGTCGGTAAGGCCTTTTAGTGCTTCCGGGCTGTAGTCGCCGGTGTCAATACAATGTGTCACAGCATCGGTAGAAGCGCCGAGGACGGTGCCCACGGCATGCTGCGCGTTGGTATATAAGGTAGCAGAAGCACTGTTGTATTCGTAAAGATCCCGCTGTATGTCTGTCCATTTCTGAACCATCTTGCCAGCGTTTTCTATGGAGCAAGCATAGTAGAGATAGGTACCTGTGGGGTTATAGTCAGAGCCTGTCTGCACCGAGCTCAATGTGTCGAGCAAGTTGCTGTACTCGTTTTGCAGTCGAATCTTCTCGCGGTTCCAATGCATTATGTATTCAATACATTCAGTGTCACTTACTACACCTGGGCGGACTAATGAGGTGGGAAGCGCAGAGAGCAGCGCGCTGTTTGCGGTATTGGCAGAGCTAATGGCCTCGAAAGCTGCAAAGTGGGTGCTCAAGATAAGGGGGCGCATTTGTATACGACTGTCGATTTCTCTGTAACTATCACTATTAAGCTGAGAGGCTGCACAGGTAGAGACAGTTATGTTGTTTATCTGGGTTTGCGCAAGCTCCATATGTGAGGCAAGAGCCAGGTTTTGGCTGTTGATGAGCTCAATGGCATCGCTAACAATTATCTCCATCAGGCACTCTCCCCAACGCCAAGCATTCCGGCAGAGAGGGTGCTTTCGAGTTCGCCAAAACTACTGGCAATGCCGGTAATCACATTTGCATCAGCAGTAATGAGTTCACCCCATTTAGTTAACGCTGAGTCTATCCCCCCACTAAAACCATCGTGAACAATGCTGCCTTGTGTGGGGTTGGGGCTTTGTATCTCTACAAAGGCAAACCCAAGATAGTCTGCAAGAGATTCCTTGATCTTTGTGGAGAGAGCGCTTGCGGCTTCATCGTTTGTACTAATAGTATCCGACATGGTTTTACCCTAATCTCACAGCTTTGTTCGGTGTCATGGTGAGAGATAATACGGCTGTGTCCCCAATGTATAACCTGCGCCCACGATAAGCCCTGCTGGCAGCCCAAATTATTTCTTTAGTAATACTACCGTGAAAAGTACATTTGGTCAAATCTTTTTTTGCGTAGATCTACTCGCGTTTGGTCAGCTTTGGTCAGCGCCAGGTCAGCTTCCGTGAGTAACATTGTTACGGATGACCCACCTGCTCATTGCGCTCTATCTAAGATACCTCTTACAGTAGTTGACGAGCACTACCTCTCCGCGCGCGCCAAAGTGCTCCCAGAGAAGCAATCATCAAAAGGGCGCACAACCCAAACAGTGCAGCATTAGTATCGCCAGCCGCAGGAATACTAGTGCCTGTTTCAGAATCAGATTCAATTTCTTGACCACCGTAAACCCAAACATAAGCAGTTAATTGTGTGTCAGGGAATGTGTAGCTGTACTGCAAATATCCCGCCTTGTTTGAGATGGCATCGTGGTCAGCAGCAGTTATCACAAAATGTTGAGGAATGGTATTGTAATCTAAGAAAGCAATGTAGATTGGAGCAGAGATGTCTCCGTCTAAGGTAACTCGAGAATCTTCATGAGCCTCTATACCAATAGCTTCCGTTGGCGACTCTGCGCGAATGTTTCCGTTGACAACAATAACAGATTCATATGCTGCCGCAACGGCACAGGCGCCCGCAGTAGCAATTGCTGTGATATTGCCGTTAACTGTCACTTGAGCACCTGCCGCCCAAGCCAAAATGCCATGGATATAGTAGGTTGAAGAAGTGTTCGTCACAACAATGTCACCATTGACTATAACTTCAGCCGCGCGGCAAGTAACGCCTGTATATGACGCACTGACATTACCTGTCACTGTCACCTTAGTACCTGTGCCATCTGAAGATGCAATTCCTTCTCCGCTAGTAGTTATGTTGCCAACCTGCGTTACTTGCCCTCCCCAAGTAGCAAGAATGCCCCCCATTAGCAAAGTTGCGCTCATAACGCCGTTTGCTGCAATGTCGCCTATCACAGTTACCTTTGAGTCACGCCTGGCGTATGCGCCTATTGATCGCTCTCCTGTGCCTGAATAACCCGAGACGATGCACGGGTTAACAGTTATACTCCCTACAACCTCAACTTGAGCACTGTTGGTGGCATCCACGCCAAATCCACAAGCATCAATGTTGCCAGTGATAGATACTATTGTGCCTGAGTCTGTCGCCTGAACCCCAATATTATTGGAAGTAACATTACCAACAATTGTAGCATCCGCGCTGCCCTGAGTTACTACTGCCGGATTCCCAGAAGTGGAGACCAGGTTAACTGAAGCATCCAAAGATCCGCCCGTTACCGCAAAGCTGTCGTAGTTGCTTAGGGTGCCGCCGTTGAGGATAACCAGGTCACCGAGCACAGAGATATAACCGGTGTCAGCAAGCGACAAGTTAAAGCTCTTCAAATCAAGGGTGAGGGAGTCGCCGGCAGCTACTATGATATCCACAGCCTCGGTTACGTCGACTAGCAGGTAGATGGTAGCGCCGGGAGCTGCAGCGTTGAGCGCATCACTGAGGGAAGTGTACCCAACGTCATTCGTACCATCAACGTAGATGGCACAGATATCACCGGCGCCTGGGTTTGGAGGCGTGTTTGCATACGCCAATCCAGGCGCAAGCAAAAGTGAAAACACGAGCGTTAGGGTCAAAAAGATAACCGAGGCCTTGCGAAAAAGCTTGCCTTTCATAGTATTCTCCTACTCACTGAACAACTGCTTGCTGCTACATTTAATCTTCTTTTAACCTCCAAGCTTTACCCTGCCCCTGAAAACAGGATACTTAACAACCCAAAGGTCAGCACTTATGTGAATTATATACTATAAAGCGCATTTCATATCACGAGTTTCACTAATTATTTCACATCTGTGATTGCTCACGGAACCAAGATTTGCCCCCAAGCTTGGCTTCATGCCTTTTTCTAACCAACATTTCTCAGGAAGGGCTCAATCAGCCTATGTAAGGAATAAGTCAAAATTCTACTACTCCAGCAACAGGCTTACATCGGTGACAATGATAATGATTCCTGCCCAGTAATAACCCGCGATATCCTTTTGCGTCGTCTGGAGTATTTCCTCGCAATAAGCGGAGAATTCATCTTCGGAGAGCATGTAGTCTGTGCGAACCAGGGCAAAGTCGCCACTAGCCAGCTGGGAAACAATCTCGCCGACAACCTCGTCTGCCTCAAAGTACATACCGGTTACACGATAGTACTCATCGGCATCCTCGTTATTTGTGTATTGAGACTTGGCAGAGGCCATAACCCAGCGGTTGTCTTCAACCAATGTGGTGGCAACTACATGGTCGGGCACGTTAAGGATTGCGTTTGGCATGAGTTCGCTATCGTTCGAGGTAACATCGATGGTTGCCCAGCGCCCCGGACTCAGCTCAACGCGGTTCCAGGCATGGCCAAGTGAGCCATCTATATAGCCTGTTACCACTACACTGTTGAGGCCTGCGGCGTCAGCCAAGAGCTTAAAGGATGCTGCATAGCTCGCACAAACTCCTACGCCGTTGACAATTGCTCCATAGGCGGTAAAGGAGTCGTTGAACTCGGGGTCTACCTTCTTGTAGTCATACTGTTCGCCGTTTTCTAAGGCTGCCATGTCGTATTCAACGGTATCGCAGAGATACTGGTTGATGGCAAACTCTTTGTCGCGCGGAGTCATGGAGCTAGTGATAATGGTTGGTATCACCCGGGCAACCTCATCCTTTATCTCGTTTTGTTTGCGCTCGCGATCTGCCGGGTCATCTTGATAATCGAGAAAGAGCGTTTTGCCGTCTCGAGAAACCTGAACGTCTGAGATCCCTAAGATCAGCGGGTTTTGATAGTAGGCTTCAGACCAGGCATTGCCCAGGTATTCCATATCAAGGGACTCAGGAAAGAGCGAGAGATCTACGGTTGTTGCGCCGCTCAGCATGCTTAGTGCCAAAAACTCGCTGAGTGCACTGTTTGCGGTAACTTCTGTATCGTCAATGACAATCTCTACCGGGTCTTCGCCATCAACAGGACCTTCTCTGTCTTCGTCTGCGAGCTCTATGTCTATTTTGATGCTGCCTGTTTTGGTCTGCAAGGCCTCCATGCGCAACCTGATTAGCTCTAGCTGCTCTCGAGCAGTGCTGGCGTCATAGTGATAGACGCCTACTGTTCCGGTAAAGGCCGTTCCTTCTACTTGATAGGGAATCAAAAGTGTGTCTCTGTATTCAACATCCCATAGGTGAAGATTTTCTGCGTCATTTGTCAAGGTTTCATCCTCGGTGACTAGCCATTTCACTGAATCTTTGGTCATCCCCTCAAAGTCATAGACAATCACCCTCTGGGCCAGAGTGCCGTTGCAGAGTACAATCCATGAGTAGCACGGCATGTTCTCAATACCCTCAACATCACGAGCTAATCCATCTTCTTCTAAGCGGTTCTTTTTATAGGCAACGCTAAAGGGGGCAATTGAGGCAACATCGTTGATGTCAGCAAAACGAGAGAGCATCGAATTGCCCTGCTCGTTAACTGCCACAACGCAGAATTTCATTCTTGTGTCTCTCTCCCTGATTACAGCACCATCTGCGGGGTCATACTCGTCTTTGTGCCGCTCTACAGTTAAAGGATCGTTCCAATCATCTTCAGAAAGATAGAAGATACTAAAGTCTTTATTTGAATGACTATTGTTAGAAGCACTGGTCCAATCATAAGGCTTGCTGCTCCACTGTGTTTCGGTGGTTGAGTCTAAGAAATAGAGGCTATGCACATTGTGTTCCTCAGAATATGTGTACCTCAAAATGTAATAGGCCTTGGCTCCCTTTACCGCATTCCAAGAGAATTGGACTAAGCCGTTTTCGGTTACCTCCACCGTGAGGTCAGGAGTGTCAAGCTCCCCTCTAATGTTATAAATCTGAACTATTGGTTTATCAAGGATTTCACCGGTTACTAAGTTGCGTTTGGTAGCCAGATACAAGGTTCCAATGTCACCCCAGTCTTGATAGGGCTCTCTTTGAAAAAAATAGGGTAAATCATCGGTAAACCCGTAGGGAGCTCTTTCGGGAGCTGAGGGAGCGAGCATTGCAAAGTCCGACCGTCCCCCGGGAGTTATGATATATACCAATTCATCCTCGTCTACCCATTCGTAGTGCGCAAAGGCCCTCTGGGTAAGCTCGGCATCGTAAAAAACGCCACAAATATCGGAGAATCTCCCTATTTCGTACTCATAGTGATTAAATTCAATTTCGATAACAAATTGATGGTCACGCGCTATGTCGTTTTCGCCTGGGGCATAACGCACTCGCTGCGAGTCTTCATATTTCTCTTGCAGCGCTGTTGCTACCGCTGTAGCGGCTTGTGCGGTGGCCGCTAAAGGCGTTTGAGAGTCTTCTGACTCGCCTGCGCCTAATGCACAACCAGCAAGGCTCACCGGCACTACCAAAAGAAACGCCAATGCACAGGAAAGCAGTCTATGCTTCAATGTCCTTTTCATTTTTCTCTTCCTCACTACTTTTATTTTGTCTATAGTCGCGCACTTTAATATAAACAGTGCCCGCTCTTATTCATC
>Ga0123353_10001827_pt1 | contig 26196 bp, 18 predicted proteins | sample TergutLab28metaG_3_FD_92763 | JGI IMG/M metagenome (GOLD analysis project Ga0123353, IMG submission 92763) | Labiotermes labralis P3 segment gut microbial communities from Petit-Saut dam, French Guiana - Lab288 P3 | ecosystem: Host-associated > Arthropoda: Insects > Digestive system > Gut ...
CGTACGATGACGTCGTTTCTTGCGTAATTCAGACGCTTTTTGAGCCGTAGGTTCCAATCCAAGATATCTATCCTGTTTTTGTAGCGATAGAGAAAAATGATGCGTGAATCGTTAGCAACGAGACGACCTAAATCTTCGTTTATCTGACTTTCATGGTCAAATGGTTTCCCGTATGTCCAGGTGATAACAGGTCGCTCACCGCGTAGATGGTAAAGATGGACGGCCCGTTCAGGCATAACTTCATCATAGACCAGCAGAGAATCATTCCTGACTACGAGGTTATTCATAGAGCTGTAACCTCTCTTTTCTATCGAAAAGCTTCCTGCCACGGTCATTTGGGCTATGGAATCAAACGTTGCCTTGTGTATAACCGCAGTTGTCTGACGTATTGGAACATCCAAAAAGTAGAAATAGGGAGCATTCACTGAAGAGCGAGCAACATCAAGCTGAAGCCACTCATTTGGTCCTCTTCCCCTACCTGCACAAGAACCCATGTAGGTACCATCGGAAAGATTATAAACTTGAAAAAAATAACTCCCAAAAGACCGGTTATTATAAATTTGATGAAGAATCAGATAGTCCTTATATATATGCAGTCCTTTCGGATTAAATACCTCCATGGGAAATTTGCAGTCAATAACCAACTCTGCTTCAAACAAAAAGTGTTTTGTATCGATACCTTCTCGGCTACATGCACTACCCAAAATGAGGAAACAGCATAGAAAAATCAAGTGTAAATTTCGGTAAATCGTTTTAATCATAGTAAAAGTTTAAGAATAATGGTTTGTGAATCAAATCTAAAACAGAAAGTAAGCTGTGCAACAAGAACTTTACACAGCCCCCCTTTTGTTCAAAGCAATCAATTATCCGACCAACAATAAGCAATACCTATATGTTTTCCAAAAGAAGCACTGCATGCTCCTTTGTCAAAAGTTACCCACGACCAACCGTCTTTCTCATCTTCCTCAACGTATGCTGAAACCGGATAGTAGAAGCCCTCACACTCACAGGGATAGAGCCCACATTCAGGACAAGTATGGGCCAAAGCGGCTGCATTTTCTATTAATAGCTGGTTGTCATAGTTATGAGTATTGACAGTCATTAATACAGAGAATAGTGCAACGAAAAGTGCACTCAGAACAGATAAAACTGCTTTTTTAAAAGTAATTAGAGTAGATAAAAAAATTTTCATATTAGCAAAGTTTTAAGTACTTTTTTGTTTTTTACGTATATGCGCTTTGATTTTATCTAAGCGCATTCCTGGAAACAATTTCCAAGGGAAATAACCGGATCATTCCGGCGGATCGTCGTTTGGCTGACCTGTGCGTTGGTCGAATGCATATTTTTGCTACGCCTTTCTTGTTTTAGGTTTCATATTTACTTGCTTCAACTGTTGCATTTATAACTTGCAAGGAAAACTTTTTGCTTTTGGGTTTGCGAGACCCTGAAGAAAATGAGATCCAGCGCAAAGGTAGCACAATCATTGCAATTAACCAAACATTTTTATGGAAATTTTTTCCACATTTTTGTATTAATAAAAACACTATCGACCGATAAATAAAAATTGATCATTTTTCGTTCTTATGATTTTGATAATTCCCATTCCTTATATGATAACTGATCGCTGCTTCACTGATATCATGATTAATCGCTGTTCGATAAATTGCGATAGTGTTGGAAGTCTGAATTTTTCGATTAGGCACATACAGGCAAAAATTTTTGTATTTTTTCAGGGTTATTTATGAGAAGTTGTCATTTTTAGCCATATCGTAGGGAGATTCAGGAATACGATCTCCACTTGATAAGCCAAGAAAATCTCTGAAACTCGCGAGGTGTGCACAAAATTTTTGCAGGTATGGATAATTGTTGTAACTTTGCGAAATCAACCAAAAATTATTTCAACAATGAAAACAATTAGATTAGTTCATTTACTACTCGTGGTGGTACTGATAAGTGGTTGTTCTTCTCCGGTCTTGGAGGTGAAAGGGGAGTTAGAGAATAGAGAAAATGGAATTCCTGATGATCTTATGCAAGCTGGTTCTTATTGTGTACTTGTAAATATTGTTGATGCTTCAGGGGCAAATAAATTAGAAGGGCTTGTCCCAGAGGCCGTATTTGAAGGTTGGAATGGTGAGAATCTTTTTGCCCCGATTGAACCAAGTCTTTATAAATGGAGTGTTGAGGGGCCATCGCTCTCTCCATGGTATCCAAACGGATTAAGTGTATTTAAACCGTGGGGTGATTATTTTCTAAGCCTCGAAGATTTTCGCATACCTCTTGACCGACCCAAAGATGAGGAATCTATACACAAGATAACCATCCCTTATGTGTTTGGAGATGACAAAGAACATACTTTTATCGCCTATTGGGAATTCAGATTAGATCAAGGTACAGAGCGTTATTATCTTTATTGTTCTCGCATGGAAATGGATGGCAAAGAGTATCCTGTAACTTATGAAACGGACAGCCGTCCGGGCGCATTATCCATTGCGTGGATAGTTTTAGATGACTGATTCATCATTTGAATGGAGGTGCGTTTAGAAGTAGGCGGCGGCGCCTTCGAGGTCAATGTTTTTGCTGAAGCCGGGGCCGCCGGCGGCTACGTAGCCGAGGCTGGCGCCTGAGTCGAATGGACTGACCCAGAAAGAGTAGAGGTTGCCGTTACTCAGGTAGAATCGAAAACGTACCGGTTTGTTGGCGAGTGATGACAAGTTTGCGCCGTTTTTCCATCTTACGGCGCAGAGCGTTTTGTCGGTGCTTATGGGGAGGCAGTCGTCCTTGCTGAAGCCGGGAATGGGGGCGCCGTTGGCGTCTAACAGTTCAACCCGCAACGTGCCGTTGGGGCAATCGACGTTGACAAACATCTGTTTTCCGGAAAAGAGGAGGGGGCGGGTGGTGAGGGTACCGCCATTTGTTCCCGCTTCTGCGCCCGCTTCCATCGAGGCAAACCCGTCGCGGCGCAGGGTCATGATGCCGATGCTCGCACCGGTGTACATGCCTTTCCAGCCTGTGGGTGAGATGCCTGAATAGCCGTTGTAGGGGAAATAGAGCCGATCGCCCATCACGAGGCATATACCTGTGGTGCTGTGCAGGTAGGCGCGGTCCCACGCTCCTTCTTTGCGAGATGCTTTTATAAAGGGCTCGCGTACAGGGCGGTGCCAATGGAATCCGTCACGGCTGAAGCCGAGCTTGAGTTCTGTGATTTTTGGGAAAAGCCCCTTTTCGCACACATTGTTGTGCGGCCCAAGGTGAATTTGAAACATACCGAGCAGGATGCTTTCGTAGGCGATGCCGTGCAGCATATATAATTGGGGCGCATCTCCCACTTGGGGGTCAGGCTCGTCAAGCCGGTCGGCGTTGACCCAATAGACTGAGGAGTCGTAAATGTCGGGGTGCATAAAGGTGGGGGACTCGGCGTAGTCACGCGCCCGTCCGCGGGGCCCATTGCGCTTGATGCTGTGTACCCAGATGTTGCGAAACGGGTTGTAGAAAAAGGTGCAATAGTCGGAGGCAAGGCCGGTTTCAATGCCGCGTGACCAGTTAAGCCCATCTTCTGAAGTGTGCAGGGTGTGGTTTTGTCCAGCGCCATAGCGCTGGGCAAGAAATTTGTAGCGTTCGGAGACCTCTTTAGCAGCAACGTCAAGATAGACGGAGTTGTCGCGACCGGCGCCAGGCTCCTCGTCGCCCGGGAGGAGCACCACGTTCTCCCCATTGGCATTGAGTGAGGGGCGCGTCCACGAAAAACCGTCCGGACTGGTGGCCAACGCCAAGGGGCCGCGCCAGCCCGCTGTGTACCACATTTTGATGAGGGACTCTTGAGGGTCGTAAAAGACTCCTCCGGTACCTAAGTAACACACCGCTTCGTGCGCTCCCTCGCCCCCATTGGTGCGGTGAAGTTCAAGATCGGTGGAGGGCGTAAATACGGGATTGCCCTGATACGCTTCGGGTTGGTGATAGATACGACGCAACGTGGTGCTTTCCACCAAAAAATCGTCCACAAACAATTGCCTCCCCACGTTGATGGGTATCACGGATGGAGGGTTTTCTAAATAGGGCACGGGCATTGGCTCGTCAGATTTTGCGTCTATGTGGCGTGGCGGCCACTCATCGGGGAGCCGGATGCCGTTGTACAAAACAGCAGAGTCGTGACCCAAGCCGGTATCGTTGGTGGTTTTATTGCTGCTTGAACCCGCCGTGCAGCCAAGGGCAGTGAGCACGAACAGAACATTGCATAAGGAATACATTAGCGTTTTCATGGTGGTCAAAGTGGTTTATATGGTGTCAAAGCAAGGTGGTCAAGGTGTTCAATGTGGTTATTCTTCTCTTTTCCATGGGACAGCACCGGAAAGGCGAATATGGTCTAATTGATTAATTAAAAGTTGTTTAAATATTTCCGGAAAATCATTATCGGGATTCAAAGGTATTCGTTCCACAGGGTCGGCAGCGAGGTTGAAGAAGCGAAATGGTTCACCCGGAGCGTTTTGCATGATTTTAAAATGGCCTGTTCGGGCGGCATAGTAAACCATTCCCTCTCCTGCTCTGCGGCGGAGCCAAAAGAGGGTACGGTCATCGGTGGTCTGTTCCGCTCCCAAGAGGGTCGGCAGGAGGCTGATGCCATCAATACGGTGCGTGTAGGGAGCATTGACCGCATCGCAAATGGTGGGGAAGAGATCGGAGAGTATGGCCAAATTGTCGGTTACCGTTCCGGCTTTGATTTTTCCTTTCCAGCGCACTCCGCAGGCAACCCGAATCCCACCCTCATACATTTGTCCTTTGGAACCGCGGTATATGCCGTTGTTGGCGCCCGCACCGAGTTGCCCTCCATTGTCGGAAGTAAAGATAATGAGGGTATTATCAATCATTCCGTTCTGCTCTAATGTGGCTATCACCCGCCCCACGCCATCGTCAAGGTGTTCGATGAGCGCTACCAATTTTGCCCGAACCTCCGAAATACCCTGCTCCCGTTGAATCACCCTATCTTCCCACTCTTGAGGTGGTTGGAGGGGCACGTGCGGTGCGGTATAGGCAAGGTAGAGGAAAAACGGATTTTTTGCACCCTGTTGTTCATTCAGGTAGTCCACAGCCCAATTAGTAAAGAGATCCGTGGCGTGTACCCCTGCCGTTTCAATCGATTCGTGGTTGTGCCGCATATAGTTGAGGTTGTTTCCGTCATGTAGATGGGTGTAGTAGTCCATCTGTCCGCCCAAAAAGCCCTTAAAATGGTCGAATCCTCGCTCATTGGGAAGATTGGGAGATTCATGCCCAATATGCCATTTGCCAATCAGGGCTGAATGGTAGCCGATCGATTTGAGCACATTGGGGAGCAGCACAGCATCGGGAGAGAGGTATCCAAGAGGGTCTTCCGGATAGACAACTCCCTGCACTCCAACCATATCTGGGTAGTTGCCGGTAAGAAGCGCTGCACGGCTGGGCGAAGAGACGGGGCAGTTGGCATGGAAATCGGTAAACCGGATGCCCTCGTTCATGATGCGGTCAATGTGCGGAGTACGGATGTCTTTGCCTCCCTGACAGGAGAGGTCTCCATAACCCAAATCATCCACAAGGATCAAAACGATATTGGGTGGATCGGCCGCCTGAACAAACTTGGGGGCGGAAAAAAAGAGGATTCCCGCCGAAATGAGGGATGTAAGGTATTTGAACATACTATTATCAGTGGTTACATCATTGTTTGCGTAAGTGATTTTCAGATGGGGTGCGTCTTTGTTTGCGTAAGTGATTTTCAGGTGGTTGCGTCATTGTTCGCGTAGATAATTTTCAACGGGAATCCCCTGTTTGCGTAAATAATTTTCAGGGGTTGCGTCCCTGTTCGCGTAGATAATTTTCAACGGAGATTCCTTGATTTTTTAGTTTTTGGGCATCTTCGGGACTGAGGTAGCGTCTTCCTAAATACTCTTCAAAACAGATTCCCTGCGCTTTTATTTGTTGGGCAGCCTCCACCCCCACATACCTCCAGTGCCACGGTTCGTAGTTGATGCCCGTGGTGGTGCGTTTGTCTGAGGGAAAGCGTAGGATGAAGCCGAAATTGGCGGCGTTCTCCATGAGCCATGCAAATTGGTCACTCTCTTCAAACCTCATTAAGGCAGGGGTAAAGTCCATGCAGAGTCCAAGGTTGTGCTCGCTGGCGCCGGGGTAGGCGCTTCCCCTTGTTGTCCTCATAATCGCTTGCAGTTCGGTCATTCCATCTTCAACCCGATGTCTGTTCACTTTGTTGTTGAAGTAGTTTTCCTGCCACTCCTGAGTACGGAAGCCAATGAGCGCAACGAGGGTCACCCCGTCGGCCAAGGCGGCATCGTACATTTTGTTGTAATGGGGCACCACCCTTGAATCCAACAGATGCTTCGACCCCTTAACGGTATCGATGGAGGGAGGAAGATAATCACTTGACACCCTGTAGTTATGGGAGACATGGGTTAAATGCCAATTGACCGGATCAACGTTGATGGTATGGTATTCATATCCTACCGATATTTTGGTGTAATTCTTTATCAATGAGAGTGGAACAATGGAGATGGCAATATCCTCTTTGTTTACGGTGTAGCAAACATAGAGGGTATCGTTGTGTGTGATTGAACTCAAATATCCATATCCGGCGGGCTTGCTGCCGGGGATGTCGGAGAAACGATGCGAAATACCTGCTTCTCCCGCAGAACGCAATGCAAAAACATTGGTAAAATATGTACCGTCAGGGCTAAAGGCAACGGTGAGGGGGTCGCGTTTTAAATAGAGTCCTTTGTCGAACTGGTGCGCGATCTGGTTTCCGATGAGCAATACGCTTCCATCTGACAGCTTGATCGCCTGTCCGCGTGAATGGGAGTCGGGAATATCTGTGGGATAAACGGCCGACCAACCCCCGTTTCCATCTTCAAAACAGGCATAGACACGGTTGGACGATTTACGGTCATTCACCTTGGCGTGGGTGCTGTAGTCGCGCAAGAAGGCCACTAAGCCATCTTTGGAGCGAAAAGAGTACGATTCAATGAGCGCTGCATCGTTGATACCGCGGTTGGGGATGCCGATTTTTTCGCTGTACGCCCACCAACTGATGGCGTCTTGATCTTTGTACCACTTTTGAATCTTTTGGGCCAACACGGGGTTGTAGGTGGATGCGGGCATGAATTGCGGAAGCGTGACGTTAGATGGAATCTCTTTCAACAGAAAAGGCTCGCCAAGCCGACTTCCATCCACTTCGCGTGCAATCGGGTACAAATTTGTTCCTATGCTTCCAAACACGTAGGCAACCGCATAGAGTTTTCCCTCCACCTCCACAAAGCGGTCAGGACAGAGGTAAACCCCCCTTTCACCTCTGGGAAGGACAGGGCCGGGGGCAGGAAAGAGTTCTTGGGGCGCCTCCCACGTTTTGCCGTCAAGGGATGTGGCATAGAGAACACGCTGTCCCGGGCCATTTTCCCCGAAAGAGTGGTTTCCCCATGAGGCATAAAAGAGTCCGTTGTGCAAGATCAGACAGGCGTAGTGGTTATAGACCCCCTCTTCTAATCCGGCCGGCTTCCATACATCAAAGTGCTGTGCCTCTTTCAGCACGGGGAATCCAACCGCTTTCGTCTGGTCACTCGTGGGCATTTTTGCCTGCCAAAAATGGAGGATGGGGGTGCCGTCCGGCGTCTTTTCGGTGATGGTGAAGGTGCGCGTACCCAACTTTAGGGTCTCTGTTTCTCCCGATTGAGCAAGGGCGAGGCCGGAGCAGAGAAGAGGTAGGGCAAGCAGCAGTGCAATTCTTCCAATTTTCAGCAGTGCAATTCTTTCAATTTTCAGCAGTGCAATTCTTTCAATTTTCATCAGTGCAATTCTTTCAATTTTCATCAGTGCAATTCTTTCAATTTTCATCAGTGTAGTTCTTTCTCTTTTCATGGATGCATCATTAAATCTTCAATAATTGTTGTCAATGGTTCTACAGCCATTTTCCATGTCAGGTATTGATGAGGGCCGTTGGGATGCTCCTCCCACGTATTGCTGCCATCGGAGGCCACCACCATCTTGCCGCGCTGTGTGCCAAAATAGGGTTCCGTTCCGCGTACAGCCACCAGAACGGCTGTTTGGTCCCAACTCATGCGTCCATAAGGATCGCCCTGACGCAAACATATCGTATAGGCCACTTTTGCAGGGGTGTCCGGTATGTCGGAAGCGATGAGTCTTTTGCCCGTAAGAATCTCTTTTCCAATTTCGAATCCGCTCAGAATGACTGAGGTAGGCCACTCATTAAAGGCCACGATGGAGGCAGGCGTATCGATATAGACATTGTACTCCCTCCCTTTGGGAAAGCGACCCGCCATAGATACCAAATGCGATACTTTCTTCTTCACCAACTCTTTTCCGGTTAGGTTGCTGTGTTGATCGGGGGGTGATTTCAAAAGCGCGGCGAGGTTGGTCAAAAAGCCGACCGTTACAATCACCACTGAATGATCAGGCTCTTGAGCCAAAATTCGGCGGTACAACTGCACAGCGTCCTGCGCTTGGGCAGTGGTTTTGTAGCGATGCTCAAATGCGGCAGGCAACGCTTCTGCCCACTTTTCAGGATGTTCGTCCTCGAGGTCAACGCCATCAAGCGGCGCTCCAATCGGAATGTCGGGACGACCGTAGTAGTGGTTGATGACGTCGATGCACGGTACCGTAAAGGCGTACCGGTTGCTCGAAATGGTGGCCAAAATACGCGCTTCGCCATTGTCAGCCAAGGCGTGCAACAGGGTCAAGGCGCCCACGTCATCATAATCAGGCCCCATGTCGGTGTCAAAAATGACCGATACAAGAGGAGTATGGGTTTGACTACAGCCTTGAATGGTCAATAAACAGAGCAGGATAGGCAAAATATGAAATGTACATTTTTTCATTTGTAATGGGTTTTTCTATCAGTTTAAAAATAATCAACGCAATTTTGCTCTAAACCGGAAGTTTGGGTGGTTACTTGCGAAAAGGTATTGCCCGATTGTGAAATCCGAATCTTGTAACTCGGTGTGGGGGTGATGCTTCTCAGGAAAATGCCGTACGTTCCGTTTGTAAAACTGTTGTTTTTTACAGATACGTAATCCACAAAATCTTCCATACGCACTCCGTAGGCGAACGATTGGAACGTATTGTTACTGACCGTGATACCGGCAGTGGCTCTGGGAAGATAGATGCCATAGGTGTCGGTGTTGGTGCTTCCTACCATTACCGTCAAGGCGCCGGAGCGGGTAAAGGTATTCCCCGACACCTCTACATTGAGGTCGTTACGTCCCAAATTTTCGCAGAATGGGTTTTTATACACCCCAAAACCACGGAGGCAGTCAGTTACGGAGTTGCCCGAGATGACGATGTTCCCCTCCTCAAAGCAGTTTTTATCTTCGTATCCGTCCAAGAGGATAATTCCGGTATAAAACCCTGATACCTTGTTGTTTCGAATCTCAGAACCACAGGCATAGCCCTCGTTCATGCCAATACCAAAGGTGCCTCCGCGTGCAATCAGGGTGTAGTAGTAGCTTGTGCTGTACGGGAGGTTGGTAGAGACGGTATTGTTGGTTATTCGGGTATTTCGGCCGGCGGTGATGATACCCTGTCCGCTGGCGGTGACGGTGTTGCCCGAAAGTTCGGTCTCGTAGCACGCTTGCTGAACGGTAACACCCGACCACGTGCAATTGGATGCGGTGCAATTCCTGATGTAGCATTTGTAGGAGGGGATGCCCAAACCGGCAACAGCAGCGCTGCGGGTGATGTTAAAGGCGTGCGACCCGCCATTGGCGCGGCAATTTTCAAAACCGCTGTTTACACAACTGATAAAGCGGAAAAGATTGTAGTTGGAGAAGTTTACGTACTGCTTATCCTTGGCGTCAAGAAGTGCAAGCATACCCGTGGAAAATTTCACTTCGCAATCGCTGATTTTGGTATTCCATACGTAGATTCCGTAAAAGGGTGAAAGGCTCGGTTCGCCGCTCGAATTGAACGCTTCCACAGAGGTGGAGAAGTTCACGCGCTCGACCAAGCAATCTTTGCTGTAGGTGAGGTAGATGGCTTGCGTGCATTTTGCCGTTCCGGTAATGGCAAAATCGCTCAGGGTTACGTTTTTGACCATATTCATTTTACTCACCGTGGTAGCGGGACGCGACACCAAAACTCCGGTGATGGTCATTTGTGGTTCACGGGAGTTGTTGGCATAGTAATGGGGAAAAATACGGTTTGATGCTGTGATGATTCGTACCCCCGTAGCGCTTGCCACCACATCCATTTCGCCAAAAAAACAACTTGATTCACGGGTGCGTCCCAGCACCCAATCCACATCGTGGTTCACGCCCGGTATGCCTTCCCGTATCATACAGTTACGTTGTCCCCGTATGATGATGTCGTCACCTGCTGCAAAGGTGGCCGAACCCGTCAACAGAATCGTTGAGGAGAAGTCGGCAATGTCGGCTGCAATGGGGATTGCGGTGCCATAGGACCCCTGAAGCACGAAGAGGCGTGTTCCCAACGGCACAAAAACGGTGGAGTTGCCTGCGCCGCGAATCTTCCTGTTGCTTGGGACGGAGACTTCATTACAAGGATAGGTTCCGGCCGGGACAAAGATTTGCTCCTTCTCTATCAAAGCCTGAGCGAATGCCGGCGCCCAATCCTGACCACTTTTGAAGGAGGCATACTCCGCAATGCTGGTAAAGCCTGCGGGAACGGTGCCTTTTCCTCCCCCCTCATCGCCTCCATCATCGGGGGCATCTTTGGCGCATCTTACAAAGAGGCATAAACTCAAAAGAGTAAACGTTAAGGTGATAACATATTTTTTCATCTATTGTTTTTTTGAAAATGCCCTCCGCAGCGGCCGCAAAACAGGGATGCTGCGGAGGGACATCAAGTTAGTTACATCACCTCTTTTCATAGACCCCCGCGAACATGATACAACTCGGGGAGGTGGTTGCGATGGTGGTGGTAGAAGAGGTGGCTGAAGTGCGGATATTAGAAGGATTGTGTATCCTGATATAGAGATTGGCTTGTCCGGCGGCACCCGAAGGAAGTTTAAAGAAGAACTCCTGATTGGTGTAGAGGTGGGTGAGGTCGAAGGCGCTGGCAACAGCGGTGGTCATGCCGTTCCATATCTCAATTTCTGAACCGGGCACATCATTCCAGGCGACATTGTCTGTACTCCACTGTACCTTAAAGTATCGGGCGGCGGTTCCAAAACTTCCCAACATGAATGCCGTATAGATATCCCCTGTGCAACCGAGCGTGGAGACAGAGTATTTCCAGTAGTTTCCTCCATAACCTGCATCCCACCAAGGATATTTCCCAAAGCCGGCGTAGGAATTAGCATTACTGTAACCTAAAGAAGGATTAATCAAAGCATAAGCATAACGATTCCCTGAAACGGTTGGTGCAACAGGTATTCCATCCGTAATGTCAAAGGTTCCGGATCCGATTTGTGGGGCCCACAGGGTTGTGCCGGCTGAAGTACTTCCCGGAGAATACCATACGGCGATGGGTATGTAGGGGTTGGGAACGTCAGTTGCCGCAAGATCTACATAGTTACGAATGCGAAGTGTATGGTTGTAGGTCTCGTGTATCAGACGGGTTGGGGAGGAGCCAAAATTGGGGATCATCTCTCCTGCGTCAGGCAAGACAATGGCAGTGATGTCGTAAGAGGAGGCGGAGATTCCACCATTCCATTTTTCGGTGAAGGCTTTGAGTGTACGGATTGTGGCTGTTTTACCCGCCCCGTCCCGAATGGTGGACATATAGGTATTGTTGCAATCATCCGCTCCGGTGCCATTGAAGATGGTTCCCAAGGGAAATACAAAGGAGACATTTTTGACTTTTACCAACGTATTGGGATAGAGGTCAATTTGTGCCAAATCGGTGAGTTCAACCGCAGGTGCTTCAGTACCGACGAGCGAGGTGGTATTGGTGGAAAAGTTGGTAGAAGCGAGGCTGGTAAGGCTTTTACTTTCTGAACGAAGCGCTCCTCCGGTAACCCAAACAGTCAACTTTTGGTTGAGGGTGAAGACATTCTCATTGGCATTGCTGAAGAGGATTACCAATCCCTGTCCGCTGGCGTCCTGTATATAGAGTTCATCCTCAGGAATATTTGCCGTAGCCTTGTTGCTAATCACAAATCCTTCTACCTTAAGGTTGTCCTCGATAACGCCGGAGTAATCTCTGAGCAACTCTTTGATGGTGATCAATTCGGCGTTAGCTATCGAGTAAACGGGTAACTGCACAATCTCCAAATCCTTGAAAAGCGATGGATCTTCAACCTGGGAGAAACGCAGGATGGCGAAACGCTTGCCCTCGCCCGTATTGGGGTCGATGGTGATAGATTGGGATGTGGTTGTGGCATTGGTCAGGCGTACCCATGAAACGTTCTCTCCCGGATTGACAGGGACAACGGTGGCAATCCAGTTGACATTGGTGCTGACAGGGATTAAATATTGCCCACCGTCAGAAGAGCTGCTGATGGGCATACTATTGTCGATATTGATGAAAGCAGGAGTACCCATCTGGGTAAAGCCAAAACGATCGAGTTCCTTGCCCGATATATCGTTAACGATAACGTAGCAAGTACGTTGGTACGGAAGATTGAGCGGGTCAAGGTAGAGGTAGAAACGTCCGTCGTCTTCGCCCCTGTTTGGGTAAATCGAAGCCCAGGGATTTTCGAAATCTTCAAATTCGAGTTGAAGCGTCCATTTACAGTTTGCATTGATGGTAACGCGGACTTGGGCGAGTCCGTTTTCAACAATGAACGATCCTGTTCCGGGGGTCATCACCAACCAGGGGTCGTCTTGGAACTCGTTGTCTTTGCACGAAGAAAGCAGTGTTGCCGAAAAGAGCAACAGCATGAACATATAAAGAATATTTTTCATATCATTCGTTTTTAATGAATTAATATCTTGAACCTGAAGCCCACCACACCTTGGTGAGCATATTGTTGGTACCGCCCATACGATCGACAGCTATCTTGTAATTCTCGTAATTGGTGGTTTGGGTGACCACCGGATAGGTGAGGCGTGTGGGAGGGGTGGGAATGCCAAAGGAATCAAAGTTGGTCATAGCGGGGCCTATTGTCATAACAGGCCATCCTGTGCGGCGGTAGTCGCACCACGCTTCGTAACCCACGAGGTATTGTGCCACATATTTTTGCTCCATGATTTGCTGGAGGGTGCCTTTGTAGCCGGCGGGCGAAGAGTCAGCAAGCATGGCGGTAAGAATCGCGTTTTCACCAACATATTGTCGAACTGCGGCGGTTACGGCTGCTTCATAGAGGTTTCTGGGATCTTCAGATGTCCACCCGCGCAGGGCGGCTTCAGCCCGGATAAAGAGCACTTCGGCGTAGCTCAACAGGGTGCTTGGCGAAGAGTTGGTGCTCAGGGATGCAGCGTGATAGGTTGCCCAACTGAGGTTGGCTTCAATGTAGTTGAAGGTTTGGCCGGCCAAAAGTCCTTCATACCCGCCACTGCGGAGGGTGGCGTAGAAGGGCAGACGAGGGTCTGAACAGGAGTTCAGGATGTCGGTAAACGTTTTGCACAGACGAGAATTGGTACTCATTGGATCGTAGGTGCCGGATGGGCCAAACTGATTGTAGAAAGGAGCATCGCCCGTATAACGCAGTATGGCTCCTTCTGCATTGTTGGTAAAGATGGGGTAGAGGGTGGGGTTGGAGAGCATAAAAGCGATCTCGGCCGGAGCGTCTATTTCCCAACATTTGCTAATGCGCATCAGCAGGCGAAGGCGTAATGAATTGGTGAATCGTTGCCACTTTCTGGTGTCGCCTCCAAAGAGGAGGTCCCGTGTGGGAAAGTCGAGCGACCTGCCATGGTTGTAGAGGAAATTGGCGTCGTCGAGTTCTGCAAGCATCTTGATATAGATATCGGACTGGTTATCGAAAGTAGGGTAGAAAACCTCATCTGCCCACTGAAACGCTTCACTGTAGGGAACGTCTCCAAATATGGCGGTGATGTTTTCGGAATAAAAAACTTTCAACGTAAGGGCAATGGCTTGGCAATTCACGTCGTCTTGTCCTTGGGCAACGTGGTACATGTGGTCGGCGGCAGAAGCCCAACGGTAGAGTCCCCGCCAGATGGAGAGGGGTGTAGCCGCCCTCACCTCGAAGTTGCCAACTAATTCATAAGTATTGGAGGTACGCATGGAGTATTGAGCCAAATCGCCGTTGATTCTCCATGAGTTGTAGTGAATCTGCCACACTCCGTCGTAAATGATGTTTTGGAGTAGTTTTGTGGCAGTTATATTACCAAAGGAGACACGATTGGGATTGGTATTGATCTCCTCGAAATCGGTGCAGGAGTTGATTGCAAGGAGCGAACAGAGCATGACTCCGGCAACAGCATATTTTATCATATTCTTCATAATCGGAATTATTTAAAATTTAAGTTTCAGGTTAACACCCCATGAGCGCGTCATCGGGAATGCCCCCGATTCAAAGCCCCTGGTGATATCAGATCCATTCAGGCTCGCAATCTCGGGATCGTATTGAGGCCATTTGGTCCACATGGCTAAATTCCGGCCAAAAACGGCAACGGAAGCGCCACGCAAGATCGTTTTGTCAGCAAACTTGGAGGGAAGGGTATATTCGATCCGCGCTTCGCGTAACTTGATAAACGAAGTGCTGAAGATATTATTCTCGATGTGGTCTCGGTTGTAAGAACGGTCGTAATACATACTTATACTTTCGGTGACGGTTGTGTTTCGGTAATATGTATTCGTGGTCGGATCTAAGCAGTACCCATCGCCTATCAGCCCATCGTAGCGGCCATAGAGTGTATTATTGAGCAGACCATGGGATTGGAACAACGAATTGGTCATCGAGTGCGCCCTGCCGCCAAATTGTCCGTCAAACTGGAAAGTAAAGCGGAATCCCTTGAAGTTAAGCGTATTGGTTATACCCCCTTTCCATTTGTTTTGGGTTTCACCCAAGTAGAGTAAGTATTCATTTTCCAATATGGGATAACCGGTGGTAGGCTCGTAGAGAACGGCGCCGGAGATGTCCTTTTGGATGCCATTCTCCATAATGATTGTTCCTTCCGGCACACGCTGAAAGCCGGGTCCATAGATGGCGCCCAATGTTCCGCCCGGACGGGCTTCAACCTGAGCGCGTCCCGAAGAGCTGATAATCCACGTATCCACACCCGGGGCGAGTTCAACCACCTGATTGACGTTGCGGGAATAGACCATCGAAATGTCCCATTTAAACTGTTTGTTCCACACAGGTCTTGTGCTGAGTGACACCTCCCATCCTTTGTTGGTGATTTTACCGGCGTTGATGGTGGTGGAGTAGTAACCCACCGCAGGGTCAACCGGCGTATTGAGAATCTGGTTGTAACTTGTGGCGTCGTAATAGGCCACATCGACTCCAATCAATCCGTTGAGGAACCTCCCATCGATTCCGAATTCCCAACTTCTCACCATTTCGGGTTTGATGTCGGGCGAGGCGTAGTTGGTGGGGACGGTAACGCCTCCGCCAAAGGTGCTGCTAATGTAGTCGTTGTGTATTCTATAGGCATCGGTATCGTTTCCTACATTTGCCCACGATATCCTCGCTTTTAGCATATTGACCTTTTTCTTGTTCATTTTAAAGAAGCTGGACAGCAAAAAACTGGAGCTGACCGAGGGATAAAAGTAGGAGTTGTTTCCCTTTTGCAGGGCGCTCGACCAGTCGTTGCGGCCGGTGACATCCAAGAACAAGTAGTCTTTCCACGAGAATTGAAACAGGGCATAGACGCTGTTCACCTTTTTCGCCCTGCGGTTGAGGGTGGGGATTAACTGTCCTACCGTGTTCGATAAGCTGTACTCTCCAGGGCTTTCGAGTTGAACCGCCTCCATCATGGCGCTGTTGTATCCTTGAAAGAGGAGGTTGCCGCCGAGGGAGCCGGAAAAGCCAAAATCGCCAAAAGTGTTGTCGTACTTGAGCAGGACGTCATTGTTAAACTCCTTTTGGTAAATCAACTGCTCGCGGTAGCGTCCTTTTAGGTAGTTCACACTCCCCCACGGTTTGCGCCAAGTGCGGAACTCGCCACTCATGTCCACGCCGGAGCGCAACACAAGGTTTAAACGCTCTGTGATTTTTATATTCAGATCGACCGTCCCATAAACACGGTCACGGTCCATGGTGTTGAGTTGTTCGTAGGCTTGAAAATAGGGGCTGTCTCCATTGGTATAGAACACATTGCTGGTTGAATCATTGTTATCCTGAAGCCATGTTTTATAGTCGCGCATCCAATTGATGTCTATGCTGGGCGCCATCCACATAAATAAGTAGGGGATGGTTGAGCGTCCGTAGCCCGACATGGGGAGGTTATCGCTTTTCTTATTGAGGTAGTTTAATCTGGCATTCAGGGTGATGAATTTGTTTACCGGTGTAGATGCGGCAAAGGAGACGGTTTGGCTGGTGTAGCCCGAATTGGGGGTGATCCATTCGTTGCGTCTGTCGGTTACGGAGATACGCGCATTGGTTCCGCGTCCGTTGTTGCCCTCTACGCTCACATAGTTGTTGTAGGTTACCCCTGTTTCAAAGAACCCTTTGCACCAGTCACGGGCTACCCAGGGGAAAGGTATGTAGGAGCCATCAGGCTGCAAAGAGCCATACTGATAAAAGAGTTGTCCCTCGAAACGAGGCCCCCAGCTCACATTTTGTCCCGAACGGGAGACGATCAGGTTGTTGTTGGAATCCCTGACGGTGTAAAAGGAGTAAACTTGTTCAGCCGTCATATTGTTCGAGGAGCCGGCGCCATATTCACTTTGAAAATCAGGCCAATAACTTGCATTTTCAAAGGTAATGGTGGAACTGACGGTAACCCCGATCCCTTTTTGTTCTTTACCTCCCTTGGTGGTGATGATGATGGCGCCGTTGGCGGCACGTGAACCGTAAAGGGCAGTTGCCGAGGCGCCTTTAAGCACCGTTACCGATTCAATGTCATCCGGATTGAGGTCGCTGGCGCCATTGCCATAGTCAATAGGCATATCGGTGCTGGTGGAATTGTACGCCGCAGAACCGGTAGCGGTCATTGAATTGTTAATGGGCACACCATCCACCACAAAGAGCGCCTCACTCTTGGTAGGGTCAAGCGAATTTTCTCCACGCAAGGTGACCCGAACAGAACCGCTCGGACCCGCCGCCGCTTGATCAAAGTTGAGGCCGGCGACTTTCCCTGCAAGCCCCGAGAGCCAGTTTGCGGAAGAGGCGTTGGTGAAGTCTTCATTTTTAATGGTTGACACAGAGTATCCGAGCGACTTTTCGTCGCGCTTGATGCCCAAGGCGGTGACCACAGCTGCATCCACAGTTATCGCCGCCTCAAACATGGTTACTTCAACAATGCTCTGGTTTGTAATAGTCACTCTTTCGGTTATAAAGCCGATAAAGGAAAATACCAACACCGAGCCGGGCGCGGCATTGATGCTGAACTCACCCTTGGCGTTGGTGATCGCGACGGTTCTCGTACCTTCGACCATCACGGAAACGCCAACAAACGGCGCTTTTTCCGAGTCATAGACCACCCCGGTAACAGGCCTTTGCTGTGCTGACGATTGTGCCGGCAGGCAGCACAAGAGCAGGGCAAGGCCTCCTAATACTGTTAATAATTTTTTAATTTTCACAATTTTTTAGTTTTTAATCGGTTAAGTTATCGTTATTATTTTTATGGTTTTATCGTTATCAATTTATGGTTTTTATCGTTTCGTTGGGTTACTTTTCGGCGGCTTTTTTACGGGCTTCGATATTGGCAGCCGATTGATACACTTTTCCGGGCTTACTAATCACCATGTTCAGTTTGCTGCGGGGAGAAACAATCTTTTCAGCGAGGATATCGCGCTCGTTGAAGCGAGCCATCAATACATCTCCTTCTGCTGTACGCAGGTGGTCGTAGGAGATATAGATGTATCCATCAGGGGTTTGGAAGCCCGTTGGGTAGGATACGCCGGTGCGCTCGTCCAAAAGGAGGTTGCCTTGCCACGTTTTTCCCTCGTCGGAGGAGATAAAGGCACGGAGGTGCGAGCGGGCGGGGAGTTTTTCGTCGGTCATACCGTGGCGAACCAACAACAGATTTCCCGAAGCAAGGCGCAGGATGAAGTGGCGCGAATTGACGTGCGGCTGGTAGGGTTCGGGTTCGGTCCAGGTGAACCCTCTGTCTTTCGAGAAACATTGATAGATACCCAGACCCGTGCGGGCGGTCATCCACCACGTTCCGTCCGGCTGCTCGATAAAGAGGTGCTCATCAAAGCTGGGTTGAGGGAAGTTGACCTTGGATCTGCTCTTCCACGTGGCGCCTTCATCGGTAGAGATGAAGATATGCGCCCCACGCTGCGAGTCGAGTTCCGGGTAGGCGCCTTTCAAGGGATTGTCTGTCCATCCTTTTTCAAGCGCTGTACGTTCATGTGCACGTTTCCAGAGGCTTACAGGGAGTACGTACTCACCCGTTGAGGCGGCCATCGGTTTCTGCAAGGTGCAGCCAAAGCCAATGTAGCGCGGGGTACTCCAGACGGGTTTTGCGGCATCGGGGTTTTCGCATACGGTAAACCAATTGCCGCTACGTCCGTCGAAATAGGTGACAGCAAGGTCATAAAAGAGCCATAGACGTCCTTTGGGATCTGTCCACAGTTGGCCAACAAGGGTGCGGCGTTTGAGGAGATCGTCGGGATGATGGGGATCGACCACCACTTTGGTTTTCGACCACTTCTCTCCCTCATTGTCGCTCCACGCCATCACAAAGAAGCCGTCGGCGTTGTCTCCTCCACCTACCCAACATGCCCAGATGCGCCCTTTGGGGGTGCGCTCAATGCCGATGGTCATTCCATAATCGAGGTTGGCTGCATTGTATTTCTTATGGGGCTTAGTATTAATTTCGGGCGAAATCATGCCAACGCTGTCGGCCCATCTCATCAGCGCCGGATCCTGCCCGTGTGCAAAGTCAGTGATTAATAGAATGATTGCGGTAAATAAAAGTTGTTTTAGTGGTTTCATGGGAAAATAATTAATAATTAATAATTAAGAGAAGTTAGGGGTTAAGGGTTAGAGTTGAGAGTTGAGAATTAACAATTAAGAATTAATAATTAATAATTAAGAGAAGTTAAGGGTTGAAGGGTTACTTGAGAATCTTTGCTACAATCTTACGGATTGACCCTGAGCCGATTAGGGGGGCGTGCGCATCGTCGGGAGCAAAAACGATGAACTCCATGGGTTGCACTTCGATGGTGGCGGCGATGGGGTCAAAAAAGAACTGAATGTCCTTTTCGCCATCCATCGGGCCTTTCGGTTGCAGGCACTCTTTTCGGTGGCGGTAGCCGTAACTTTCTACGCCGCTTATGGGTATGTGCAAATCATAATAGAGGTCGTGTACTTCGAGCGGCGCCTCCTCTTCGCTTCGCAATTCTGAGTCGCTTACCGTGAGAAACACATTACGGCCATCTATCTCATACATACCTATTTCTAACGAATCTAACTCCACGTTGCGGAGGTACTCAAAAAGAGCTGCAAAACGTGGATTCACCTCAATCCATTCAGACTCGGTCTGTGGAGAGAACGTTTGTGCAATCGGTTGCATTACAGTATGTTTTTTTATGCAACCATTCAAGAAGAACAACGATGCGGCAAGGATGGCCGCGAAAAAAATAGACGTTTGTACCTTTTTCATTTTTATTGTTATCATGTTTTATGGTTAGTAATTATATCTTTATATCCTGCCCTGAGCACAGACATATCGGAACCAATGGCAATACAACTGAACCCTGCGGCACGTATGGCAGCGACCTCCTCGTGGGGAGAGAGGAGTATTCCGGCCTCTTTACGGGCGTTGGAAGCGGCGGCCACAACCATCTCCACAGCACGGTTATAGGGCATGGCTTCAGGTGTAACCGAAAGGTCAAGCGTGAGGTCACGGGGGCCGATAAAAAGGACATCGACTCCTTCAACGGCTGCAATCTCAGGTGCGTTCACCACACCCTCGTAATTTTCAATCTGGGCGAGCAACAGCGGCGGCTCTAAGGTGCGCATCTCTTTTGGGGCTGATGCTCCATAACCGAACGAGCGAGAAGAGGAGGAGAAGCCTCGGTTGCCGTGGGGCGGGTAGCGCATGGCGTTGACAATCGCCTTTGCATAGACGGCATCCGAAACGTGGGGCATCATAATTCCCGCTGCCCCCCAGTCGAGAATACGGGCAATAAACCCCGGGCGAAAATCACCAATGCGAACAATGACCTTTATATCTCCCCTAACTGCTTGCAGATTAGCAAGTAAATCAGATTCTTGCATGAATCCATGCTCCAAATCGAACAACAGCCAGTCAAATCCCATCTCCGATACCATTTCGGTAATCGGAGGCGACCCCGCCGAAATCCATGTGCCTAACACCAACCCTCTTCTATTCTTCATAATTGTTAATTCTTAATTCTTAATTCTTAATTATTAATTGTTAATTATTAATTGTTAATTCAAATACGCTTTTTCCCCCACCCAGCCCCTCACACGCCGCCGAAATCCGCCCTAACGTCTCACGCCTAAGCGATTCCCCTCCCTCCGAAGAGCTGATAAGGAAGAAATCGCCTCCCTTTTCAAAATAGCCGGCGCCCACCCGAATGACCGCCTTGAAGACCATGTTGCGCAGCATGTGCAGGTAGAAACGCTTCTCAAACTCCTCCGGTAGTGGTTTAACGCTGCAGTAGCCCTCAATCAGCGCCCTCATCTCACTGCCCGAATGGAAACATCCGATTAAAGAGAGGTCGTCTGTAGGGTCCCCCGACACGGCGTCGTCCCAGTCAATCACCGAGTGTATGGTCTTGGAATCACCCAATAAGTTCCACAATGCGATGTCTTTGTGCACTAAACACCCGTTAGGGATATCTAAATAATCCTCATTGATTTTGACCAATTCTGTGATCCGGTTCGCCTGCGGAGCGGGTATAAACTTTTTTTGGACCAAAAAACCCAAATGGCGCTCCAAATTGAGCAAATAGTAGTCGCGGTAGGCGGGCAGCAACCCAACCATCTCTCCGTTAAGGCGCAACAAATCGGTATTGTAAGGCCCGTAGCCGTTGGTGGTGATCTGTTGCCATAACGCTATGTATCGTCCCAACTGACGCATTACGGTTTCTGAGTCAAGCGTTCCGGCCTTATAGAGGTGGTTCAGATCGGGGTAGGGCACCATCTCCATCAGTTGCCAGGCGAATGGATAGCGGGTACGCCATGCATCCACAGCGTAAATATGGGGCGTAGGAACGCCTAATGGACGCACTTGATTAATCAACTTAGACTCCACCTCCATATACTCATCCCCCTCGGGGCCGTTTTCAATTCGCACAAAATAGCTTGTCCCGTTGTGAACTGCTATGTAGGTGAGGTGGTTGCCTTGACCGTTGGCACGTGAGAAGGTGAAATCCCATCCGCCAAAGTAGTCGATAAGCATCTCCATAACTCTTTTCTCCACCTGCACAGCGCCATTTTCCCCTTTGATGGAGAAGAAAGACGAAGGACGATCGCACTTCCAGTAATAGATATTCTCGCGTAAAGCCATTAATCCTTACCGTTATTATCGGTGGATTTTGAAGTGAAGCGCCAAATAGTGGCCAGAATGCCCCCAATCACCGTTTGTATCACCGAGCAAAAGACTGCAGGTACAGCCACTAAAGGCATATAGGCGGGAAAACTGTTTCTGGCTAATACGGCAGCCAGCCCTCCATTCTGCATCCCCGTTTCGCACGATATGGCTTTCGACAGATAGTGGTTGTAGCGGAAGATGCGTCCAAAAGCGTACCCAAGCGCAAAGCCAAGGGTATGGAGCAGAGAGGCGGCCAATATCAGCATACCGGCGTATTGAATCAGCATTTCACGTCCGCCAACCACAGCCGGAGCAATAATCCCGCCGGAGATGAATATGATGGCCCAGGTAGAGACTACAGGTCCGGTCTTGCCTATCTTCTTTACGAATTTCGGGAACTTGTAGTTGATGAACAGACCTAAAAGCACCGGAATAAGCACCACGCGAACCACACTGAGGAACATTCCCCAAGCATCAACAGGAACAAACTGTCCGGCGAGAAATTTGCACAACAAGGGCGTCATAATAATCCCCAACAGAGTCGATACCGCAGTGCTGATCACCGACAGCGCCACACTCGCCCGCCCAATGTAAGCAATCACATTTGAAGCCGTTCCGGCCGGGCAACAAGCAAGCAGAATGATTCCGACCTTAAACTCCATCGGAAGTCCCAACACGGTGGCCACCAACAGTCCCGAAAGAGGCATAACGGTGTACTGTGAGATGGCTGCAATGACCACAATACGGGGCGTGCGAAAGAGTACCTTAAAATCCTCCACATTGAGTGTAAGCCCCATCCCAAGCATCACCAAAGCCAAAGCCCAAGTCATCAAGCTTCCGCGTGTGAACCACATAAACGCTTCGGGATGGAAGAACCCAATCGCAAAAGCAATAATGATCCACAAAGCATAAAGGTTTATAAACCAATCAACAATTTTTTTCATTTCATTATCTTTTAAAAGTTAAACTCATTTCATTTCATCTCGTCTCATTTCATCTCATTTCATTTCATTTCGTCTCGTCTCATCTCATTTCGTCTCATCTCATTTCGTTTCGTCTCATTTCATTTCATCTCGTTTCGTCTCGTCTCATCTCATTTCATCTCATTTCGTTTCGTTTCGTCTCGTCTCATCTCATTTCATCATATCTCTTGTTGCCGCAATCGATTGCATCCCACAACATAAAAAACCCTAAATGTACTTGCTTTTAAGCGAAGATTCCCGAATAATCAACTCCGGTTTATAAACCACATCCCTACGAGGCAATCCATCAATCACTTCCAACATCATCTTCGCCGCCGTCTCCCCAATCTTGTTGCTAAACTGCTCCACTGAACTAAGCGGAGGATCGAGTAGCGAATCCCAAGGCTCATTCACAAATCCCACAATAGCAATGTCTTGAGGGATACGCACTCCATTTGCCCGAAAAATCTCCATCGCCGCTTTGGCGGCAAAGTCCCCAGAAAAGAGTATCCCTTCGGGCAACTCCTTATGAGACAATATCTTTTTGGCATATTTCCGCCCCTCCTCTTCGGTGGTCAGGGCAGTGTGTATATAACGCGGATGAACCTCTAAGTTATTGTCAGCCATAGCTTGACGATACCCCCGATCGCGATCACTCCAAATAGAGACATTTTGCAGCCCTCGAAAGTGATAGACGATACGGCATCCCTGAGCAATCAAATGTTCCGTAGCTCGGTACGCACCCTCATAGTCGTCCTGAACCACACTCCCCGCAGCGGGAATGGGCATCTTGCGGTCAAACATCACCAATGGAATCCCCGCCTCCACCATTGCCTTATAGTGCGAATAATCAGTAGTTTCAGCGGCTACGGCAGCAATCACCCCCACCACTTTCCCCTGGCTCATCGAAGTAATGATCTTCTTTTCACGCTCGTAAAAGTTGCCTGAACTTGCAATAATAAGGTCATAACCAGCCTTATAAATCTCTTTTTCCACGCCGGCAATGGCCTGAACAAAGTAGTTGCGGTCGATTAGGGGAATCACCATACCTATGGTGCGAACTTTTCCTGTTTTGAGCGCTACGGCAGCTTGATTTGGGCTGAAATTCATTGCTTTAGCCAACTCCCGAACATTCTCTTTAACCTGCACGCTAATTCCGGGATGGTCGTTCAGAGAACGCGAAACCGTTGAAGCTGAAATATTCAACTCCCGGGCGATATCATAGATCGATACTTTATTCTTCTTCGATGGCATAGGTCAAGAGGCAACGTAATCGATTGCATTGACAAAGGTGAGAAAAAGTTTTTAAACTTTTACAAATTTTTTACAAATTTTTTAATTTTTTTGGGAATTAGCCGTTCACTTCGAGTAAACCTTGGGGGAGCGTTAGTGTTATACATTTGGTTTTGAAATCAATATCGGAGATAAAGGCTTCGTGAAAGGGCACCAGAAAAGTTTCGGAGTTGTGGCAAAGTCGGATGCTCAGGCAGGGGTTGAGGCGCCAATCCATATAGGCTTCCACCTCTCCCAACACGCCTCGCAGGGTGTCTGAGGCGGTAAATCCAACGAGCAAATTGGGGTCTTCGGGGGTTTGGGCGCTATTTGGGGTTTGGGCACTATTTGGGTTTTGTGCGCTTTTTGGTTTTTTTTTGCCTTTTTCCTCTTTGTGCGCCTCCTGATAGAGTGTCTTGCCTATCAACTCGCGTGCCTGCGATTCGCAATAGATGGAGTCAAAGAGGATGTCGGCTCGGTCACTCCCGCGGAATTGGAGTGAAGCGATAAAGAAAGGAACCGGAATCCCATCCATAATGGCGAAGACCGGTTCTGTTTCTCGAAAAAAAGTAAATGCGTTGGGGTGAAACTTAACGATAATCGTTTGGTTGTTCCCAAAGAGTTTGAGCGCTTGGGCAATAGGCTTTAACGATGCTGTTGCGACCATTAATAATAAGGTACCCTTTCTGAGGCTTCTTCAGAGGTTTTCTGAGGCTCCTCCTTATGAAGCGTCATCTGAGGTTTCGATTGGAGCGTCTGCGTCTCCTTCACCTTCTGCCTCTGCTGCGGCTTGAGCGGCTAACGCAGCCCTCTCTTCAGCGGCCTTGATGGCTGCTGCACTCCGTTTCTTAGCCAAGGCTGCGGCTTTTTCCTCATTTACTTTGGCTTCTGCCTGTAAACGGCTTTTTCGCTGACTGCGGCCCTCTTGCTCTAAACTACTTTTCTTATTTGCAATCTGTTGCGCTTTTTCCTGGAACCAAGCCTCCAACTTTTCGTTGGCGCCCTCTTCGGTCAGTGCGCCCTTCTTTACGCCATCCATCAGGTGCTTTTTGAGCAGCACACCTTTGTAAGACAAGATGCGGCGACAGGTGTCGGTAGGTTGAGCGCCATTGTTGAGCCATTTGAGCGCACTTTCGGCGTCTAACTCAATAAGGGCGGGATTGGTGTTGGGGTTGTAGGTACCGATGCGCTCAATAAAACGACCGTCGCGAGGTGCGCGGCTATCGGCTACTACCACATGAAAGAATGCAAAATTCTTTTTCCCATGACGGGCAAGGCGGATTTTAACTGCCATAATGATTTAATTTTAAAGTTAATAACAAATAACTTCCTAATCTTCTCGAGAAAAGGCCCGCAAAGATAGAGATAATTTAGGATTTTGCAACAACAAAAGCGTGACTATTGTTCAATAATGAAAAAGATTATTAAATTTGCACGGTTAAACCGGCGAGGCATCACGTAAAAACGGACTTTTTTCAGTCTAACAAATAGGGAATACAAGAATACAAACCAGCAGTAAAACAAACAATTATGAAAAAACTTATTTTAACCACACTTATTTCTATCGTTTTTGTTGCCAATATATGTGCGCAGATAGAAGTCAAATCTACAGGTGTAGGGATAGGCACAACTAATCCCCAATTTCCGTTGGACGTAACGGGAGACGCTCGTGTAGCCGGGAATATTTATTTAAAATCTTCAGGATTAGGGATAGGCACAAGTGCTCCTCAATTTCCATTGGAGGTAAACGGAGATGCCCGTATTGCGGGGAATATTTACCTTAAATCATCAAGAATAGGGATAGGCACGGCCAATCCTCAATTTCCGTTGGAGGTAACCGGAGATGCCCGTATAGCCGGAAATATTTATCTAAAATCTTCTGGATTAGGGATAGGAGCAATTTATCCTCAATTCCCGTTGGATGTAACGGGAGACGCCCGTATTGCGGGGAATATTTATTTAAAAACTACCGGATTAGGAATAGGTACGAATAATCCTCAACGCCCATTGGATGTGCGTGGTGATGCCAGTATTGGCGGGATTATTTATTTTGGAGGTGTACTTCATACGGGCTTCAACGCTTCCATTACTTTCAAAGTGCAAGACAATGTTGCTGGCTTCATCGGAAGCGGCTCACAGGACAATATATCACTTGGATATCAGGCGTTAAACGGTCAAGGTGGTGGTATCAACATTGGTATCGGTTATCAAGCGCTTTTCTCCAATACAACAGGGATGTGCAATGTTGCCAATGGTTATCGGGCGCTTTACGCCAATACAACCGGCCAATATAATACCGCCGTCGGATATTGTGCGCTTAGTACCACGAATACAGGTTCCAGCAATGTCGCCATTGGCCATAATGCACTACGCTACAATACCACAGGTAGCTCAAATATTGCCATTGGCAGAGATGCGCTGGCCCTAAGTTCTAC
>Ga0123353_10001828_pt1 | contig 26178 bp, 12 predicted proteins | sample TergutLab28metaG_3_FD_92763 | JGI IMG/M metagenome (GOLD analysis project Ga0123353, IMG submission 92763) | Labiotermes labralis P3 segment gut microbial communities from Petit-Saut dam, French Guiana - Lab288 P3 | ecosystem: Host-associated > Arthropoda: Insects > Digestive system > Gut ...
TATTATATTATATTATATTATATTATATTATATTATATTATATTATATTATATTATATTATATTATATTATATTATATTATATTATATTATATTATATTATATTATTGTTAAAAACTGATTACGTCAGTACAGATGCTGTATTACATGCAATGCGTTTGTCTTATTGCGCACCTACTGTCACCGCTCACTCAGCAACATCCAGCATACAGTGCGTGTGCGTGACCGTGAGCAAGTTTGTAATGTGCTTTCGTTGACATGCCATGATCCCATCTCGACCCAGTAGTTAGGTAAGGCCAACATACCGACAGCTAACGCCTTATAAAAGTTACCAAACATCACGTCACTGCAGTAAAGTAGACGGGAATCGGAGTAGTGCATTTGATGTAGAGATCAGACTACAGGCTGGACGGTAGGGGTTTCGAATCCTGGTAGGGCCAAGATGTTTTTTCTCTTTTCCGAAACGTCCAGACCGGCTCTGAGGCCTTTGCACTGTCCTTTTCAATGGATTGAGCAATTTGGGCTACTCTTGTACTTCCCGTCAATGTCATCATTGCATTTAGAGTAAAGTGCATCCCCCCACCAATTTCACGTATCCAGCATATTTGAAAGGTAAAGTTCACTCTAGAACGGGCGAGAAATTCCAAAGGGGGAGTAGACATATAGCTCTACTCCTTCTTGCACCTGGGTGCTAGGTGAAGTTAGGTGGCCAACGCCATGCCCCGGCGTGATACCAATTGAATTGAAGCCTGGGTGGTCCCCAGAACCGGTCTGGATGGGTGCAGATTCAATCCGCTGACCGTCGGGTCCGTAGCAATTCTCTTTACCGACTGAGCTATGCCGGCCATTAACAAATATGCCGCCATTCGGTGACACAATATTCACATCACGTTCCTTGCAAACTGGCCATCTTTTGCAGAGTTCAGATGGATAACATACATCATGATCTTTTAAGCGTATTTTCATCCTTTCTAATATAAAAAGTAGGCTATATGGTAGGGACAGAATTAGAATTTACATTTCTCTCAAATTTGGAATCCAAAGTTAATCGAATTACGAAAGAAACACTTAGAACGGTTTTGCCACATAGAAAGGATAAAGCAAAGAGTATTAGAATTACCTTGTGAAGAGACAGAGACATGGGAAGACCGGAACAAGATGGAGCATCCACATGGTGAAGGGAATCAAAAGAGAACAAAGGATGGCAATAAATCACAACCGATAATATGTGAGAAGGCAGAAGAAATTGTACTTTCATCACTCACAGTGTATAAATCGGAAATAAAGAAGAATAAGAACACTAATCTCTTAGACGGTCAATAAATTCCCCCATTTCTATAAAACTAAAAAATTTAATTAGCTTGTTCACGACATTCAGCAAATTTCGAGGCCAGGGGTAATATTTAATAATCTGGTACTCTTTTAGTAATGCGATAAGTGCCCACCCAGTCCCTCCAACCTGCATGAGCAACCCTTCTCCAATGTCAGCACTGCTTGCTGCCAACCTGCGGGCTGTCTCTCCCACCCGCCTCCTGAGGAAGCCCACGCTGTGACGGTTGGCGGAAGAACGACATACTTAGCCTACATAACATGGTAATGAAAACAGAAATTCAACGACGATGTGGCATTCTAAACGGTAGAGACACTGTGTACTTATGGACTAGGTGGTGTCAGTATCTCTGTGCTTTTCAGTTCAGAGCCAGTTTCAAAACTGTGGACCGCGATAGCGCAGTCGGTATAGCGACGCGCTACGGGCTGGACGGGCCGGGGATCGAATCCTGGTGGGGGGGCGAGATTTTCCGCACCTGTTCAGACCGGTCCTGGGGCCCACCCAGCCTCCTATAAAATGCTTACCGGGTCTTTCCCGGGGGGTAAAGCGACCGGGGCGTGGCGTTGACCACCCACCCCCATCTAGATCCGAGGTTAAAGAAAGAGTAGACCTATACCTCTAAAACCTCTCTGGGCCTTTGTGGCCTTTTATAGAGCGAATTTTATATTTACCTTTACCTTTACCTTACCAGCTTCAAAAGCAAGACAGGCTGACCAAGGCTGACGAAGACTGACAAGGACTGACGGGTGTCCCTAAACTGCGACCTTCACATCCAAGCATTCTAACAGGTAACAGAAAATTAGTGTGCTTTTAAAACGACAGGCGCCAATCCTTTAGGGAAACATGCCGACTACATATTCAGGACGGCCTCTTCAAAGCCTAAGACGCAGAAATTAGGCTCCTCTGCAACGCCGGAGTCTATCTGCCAACCCCAACGGCACCACATCCAAGATACAGCACACTTCTAAATACCGATTGAAGGAAATTGGGCTCCCGAAGTGTCTAACAAAGTTAAAAGGAAAGGTGCCTGCAGCATGTTCAAGTACTTACATCAAATACGTAAGCAGCGGGAAAACTTGTGTATTTCTACATCGCTTTGCCTTCACCTATCCAGAAACGTGAAGGTAAAAAAGTAAACCTCTCCCTGTTCACGCCATGAAGGCAAACAGGAGTAGGAGAGGTACACGTACCTCCATTCATTCTTAAATTAAGCACTAGTTGGAGCCTTCAGCTTTACCACCAGGAAAGAACGCCAGTACTCAGTGAGTTGGAAGCCGACTGGGCCCCAGAGCAAGTCTGGACGTTTTGGAGAAGAGAAAAATTTCTTGCTGTAACCGGGACTCGAACCCCTAGCGCTCCAGCACGTATCCTACACAATGTATCGACTACGCTACCCAAGCTCCATACCCAAAAACGTACAGATTGATAGAGACTTTAACATGATTCTACTTGTTCAGTGACTAATTTTTTTATTTGGCCTCTCAGTCAGACATGACTGAAGATGTCTGCCAGCACGATGCTGAGAAATACAGTTGGACGTAAAGTTCACCCTAGAACAGGCTACGAAGGGCCAGAGAGGGGTAGGTGCATAACTCTACTCTTCCTTCAACCTCGGCGCTAGATGCGGGTGGGTGGTCAATGTCACGCCCCGGCCACTTTACCCACGAGAAAGACCCGATACCCTTTGTATAGGGGGCTGGGTGAGTCCCAGGGCCGGTCTGGAAGGGTGCGGAAACCATCACCCCCACGGGGATTCGATCCCCGGACCGTCCAGCCCATAGTGAGTCGCTATACCGACTGAGCTATCCCGGCCCATACAGTTGAACGTAGGAGGGACAAAGTGACAGGAGGGTGGATAAAATTGTATAATGAAAGGCTTTATAACTTGTACTCCTCACTAAATATTATTCACGTAACTAAACAAATGCGAATGTACTGGGACAATCATGCGACACTAATGGAAAAGATCAGAAATACGGCAAAACCCCTATAGAAAAAACTTCTAAAGAGACCCCTTGGAAGATCTAAGCGCAGATGTGATGTTAATACTAAAATAAACATTAAATAAAATACTGGGTGTGAATTTGTATTCTTTTATTACAGATGGGTTTTAGTGGCCGGCTGTTGTGGATACGGTGATGAAACTTCTGGTTCCATAAGAGGCCAGTTTCTTAATCGCGTGATGATTAGCGTCCGAAGATCACAGAAGGTACCAGAATGTTCCAAAACTTCACATCTCTGGATTTTTAAAAGCATATTGCACTTAAAGACTTCCTCAATTTGCCATATTTGTAATATAAGTATGTGGAGAATTTGTCACGAATAGCTGACTGACAATTCACACTTCAGTGAAGAGAGTAACCTTCGAAATGGAAGACAAAGCAATAGAAGATAAGAGTAGAGGAAGAGGAAGAGGACTTACAGAAGAGGGCTGACGTCACAGGCCAGGTTCATTGCACCTGCCGGAATGATGGCGTTGGAAGCCAGTGGCCCCCATCACGTGGAGAAGTGGTTAAGAGTTTACCGTTATTTTCCGAGACAAACCGGCAAGAAGAGGGGCTCATCAAGAAGGCAGAGGCTATACACAGAAGTCACGTTGACTGCAAAACACACTTTCGTTATGGTCAGACTTGCATCCCCCTCTCCCCCAGTCTGACACGTCAGCCGACTGTGTAGAAGTGTATAAATAACCACATTAGAGATATATCAGGGCTAGTATTATCTGAAAGAAGAAGACGAAGATGGCCGAACTAATGGAACTTTTATCAAAGACAATATACAGTACAACCTAGGAAATCGCCTGTGTCACGTTATGAACATTTGTTCTGTGGAACATCTCTCAGTGGAAATGTGGAGAACATAAACTAATACGAAGCCCGTCTTCAGAAGCTGATGGTTAATAAACAGATGAAGCAAAGCTTCGGCCTTTCAAACCCGCTTCCCATATCGCCTGTTAAGACATTTGCTAAAGTTTCGGAGCAAACGCTGTCTCTATCTTCACAGTAGAAGCAGGCAGCAGCAGGTTTATTCGAAAAGAATTTACTTAACTGTCATTACACGCACCGCCACTTCCCAAAAAATAAAGATTTTATACCAGACTCCACGGTGTCATAAGGCAGACATTCTGAAATAACCGTATTGTTTACAACCCTCAAATTTTTCATTCCTGCCAATATCATGTTTCATGTAAAGAACAAGTAGCTTTTAATAGGTAGATGAAACGAAGAAGGACGAGTTGGGTGGGGCGTGCAGCACGCATGACCGAGAAGGAAAATGCATTAAAAGTTACGGCCGGCAAACTTGAAGAAAAAAACAGTGAAAACAGAAGAGTAGCTGGGAGAATAATTTTAAAATGGATCTTCAATAAAAAATAGGATTAGGTGGGAATATGAATTGGATTCATCTGGCTTAGCCAACGTTCCAGTGGTGGGATGCTATGAATACGGTAATGAGGGTTGGAGTTACATAAAACCCTGGGAGTATTTGAAGTGGCCGAACACCTATCAGATTGACAAGACGTCATCGTAATCCTCTGCATGCAGCGAAGTGAAAAAGCGTTTGGTTTTCCACATTCCTTCGTCAAAAAAATAGTCAGTGATCGCAGATGGCTAACCGCGCGGCAGAAGTCGTGGGAAAATGTCTGAAATAGCTCTGAAGTTCCTCTTGAGATATAGCTGCAGGGAAGTACTTGCGTGTTTCGTGCGCCTTTGCTGTGTCGGTCAGTAAGAGGGCGCCAAACAATCGACTTACCTTTACTTTGTTTGTGAAAAGGATAACATAAATATGTATTTAATGGACAGACGGATTTAATCCTACCCTGAAGATGGAGGCAGCAGTTCCTCCGAAACATTGGTACATATCTAATAAACTGCATGGTTACACATCACTGGAGACCTTCAGAAGCTGACATTTGCTCAGCTGTTCATTAAATAAACATGATACAGTACAAACACTACGGTACTCTAATCCAGGTTTGTCATTGGTCTTCTCACTGGATATAACACCCTGAAGCGACATGGGCCTGGGCAATAACCCCATTTGTAGGAAGTTTGATACTAAGGAGGAAACCTCGGTTAACGTTCTGTGTGCGTGTGAGGTCCTGGCTTCACTCAGACACTCATATCTAGGCTCATTCTTTTTGGACACTGAGGATATTAGGAAACTAAATGTAGGAGCCATCTGGAAATTTGCTAAAGGAACAGGGCTCCTCTAATTTAGTAATAGAACATGGGGCACAAGGCCTGTCCTAAGGCGTAGGTGCATCAGGCCCGGTAGAGCTCGAACCCAAATACCATTCATTCATTCACCCCTCACTCTTAAATCACTTGAACACGGAGAGCGAGTAACAACAGTGACCTTGAAATAATGCGTAACTGCGTGCCATCGTACCCATTACACTTATTTTGATCAAGTGCATACCATCCACGAGGTAAAACAGAGGGGCTGCGCCCTTCTGGGTACTCTACGCGTTTCGCGATCTTCACTCTGAGACTATCCTGACGAGAGAGGAAGCACATTCTCTGAAACAATGGTACCAACCTACCCAACTACATGGCATACATTCCCTTCATTTAGTGTACTGAGAACCTCAAAATTTACCAACCTATTGCTGTCATATGAGCCAACCAGTAGTTGTAATTATGAGCCAGCTGAATAAAATCCACATCCTGACAAGGGATCCATTACCACAATGACTGACTAGTGAAATGTTCCTTGAAAATTCTAGACGGAAATTTAATGAATCCCGTCTCTCGTTCGGGTTTCCACATAGCAGGCTCGGCACAACAATGGTTCCTTTCGGGGAACAAATGGCGAGACTGTACTGAATATGTACGATAAGATACTCAAAATTTCTGTAGAGACAGTGTTAATGAGTAGTAATAGAAGCTGTAGTCATTTGGGCACCCAAAATGGGGGGGGGAGACTGTCGGGTTGCAGCCCCCCATCGGCAAGTGAAAAAAACACAAACACATTCTGTAGACACGATGATACCAAAGGTTTTAAGTGAAATCCGATTCAGCCTGAATTAGCCAATGAAATAAGCTGATGACTAGTACATTGGAACATTGAAAAATATAATACAGGGTTGCTGATAAGTGCTTAGCCCGACCCTGGAAGGAAATAAGCTACAGCGACCAAACTTACAACACTATATCAAGACTTATGGCGTACAAACAATAGGAATATATTGCTGTTGTTTGTGCAACATAAGTCCTGGTATAGTGTTGTAAGTCTTGGTCGCTGTTGCTTGTTTCCTTCCAGGGTCGGGCTAAGAACTTAACAGCACCCCTGTAAAGCTTTACGAATATATAGACTTTTGCTTTTCCAGTTTTAACCTTCCCTGTAACCTGACTGGATGTCGGTACGGAAATTTTGACATGATTTTCATACCACAGTATTCAAAATCAAACATAAATTAAGTATAGTCTCAGGATCAGCTCCCTCCCCCCCCCATAAAAAATTTCCGGATGCGCCTACGGCTAGAGTAGTAGTCTATGTATGGGTACCCGTTTTCATCCCCCGTCAAACACATGCTGTTGTTCTGTTCATCGCTGTTTGATCTGAATTCGCTTTATACTAAATAAACGTCGACGTTTTAAGTGGAACCTAGAAACTCCCTGCTGATGTGGACAGCAAACTCCTCCGAAATGTCGGCACTTATCCCACGGACCACATGGCGTTCCAGCACCGAAGACATGCGGGTTCAAGAACCCGCCTGGAAGTCTGCGCGTCCTGGAGCTCGACGAATGCAGCACTACTACACTTATCATTGCAAGAAGAAGTAAATAAATCTATCATCTGTGACTGTTCTTCTGTCCTATGGCCTCTGGTTAATGAAAGAAACAGAAAACATGCCAGAAGAAGTGGAGGGAAGATAAGCATGAAATGTGTGTCAGGATGTGGGGTGCCACTTGGCAAACGTAGGAGTGGATGTTGGGTAGCGGCCATTTCCATTTCTGCGTAGTTAGGCCAGCGTGGAAGCAGGCAGGCAGTAATTGTGGCACTGCGAAAGGCCGTTAACCTTTGAACTGGAGACCAGATACAGCAGAGATTCACGAAGGCAGAACCCTGTCCCGCCCGCACCTACCTTAACCCGCAACCATTCATACCACAACGTATTTCCGGTCTAACGTCCATTCATTTTCTGCGAAAAATCACCAATACGTCCTTACAAGATAAAATTGTACCTGTACAGGCCATAAAAACATGAGCTCACTCTTCTTGACTTGGTCAATAGATGGAGATGAGTGATCAGTTTCAAGCTCCGTCCGCCTTAATCCCAAGAAAAGGGGACCTGTTAATCTTTGCATCGAACGGTGGGTGGTCTTCAAAGCTGGTCTGGACGCTTTGAAGAAGATAAATATCTTTTACCCATACTGGTAATCGAAATAGGATTCCTTGATTCTCCAGCCGTTACATGAAAATTCAGGTGTGCAAGTGCATTTTCAAATGCAACAAAGTTTGTAAATCTGCTGCGTAACACACAGACCCCCATTAAAACTGTATTTTATCGGCGTTTATTCGTTTCTTGTTGACAACAAGAGAACTTCACTCTCTTATTTTGTAAATCGGATGTTCATGTGCAGTGGATATGAGGAATACGACACCGTGGAATTTTGTAGATGTGTCGTCATTTGCGTGGAAACTGAAGCATGATTTCACGATGCTCATACCTATATACCAAAGTACGCGGTGTCATGTACCACAATAAGATCATCTTAATGCTCAAAACTCTAACAAGCTCCAGTGTGTAATCCTATTCCCGCGTAGGACAAAATGCTGTCGGGTAGAATTGGGAGATCAGGACATTGTATTGCATTTGTCCGCCCACTGGTTGATCTCACAAGACGGGCACGGAATAGGCCAGAATCTGGGGAGTGGCAGTCTTATAAAAATGTCACATTTGGTTTAAAAAATGATGTGAGTGACAACTGACTACAGTAGCTCAGTCAGCAAAGTTACTGGATTCTGGCCGAAAGACCAGAGATCTATTCTTTCTTGGCTACATATCAGTTGTGAAGTCCACGAAGCCTCCAAACCTGTGATTACCCATAACGTTTAACACATGGATAAATCGCCCAGATGTTGAAGCTCACCACTTACTATCACACAGATTCCGGACAAAAGAACACGTGGAGCTAGATCAATAAGACATTATGGCTCGGTGATTAAATGAGCACAGGCAGCATTATACGTTTGAGCCGCACGGCTTGGAGAACACAACAAATATACATTATAAAGACAACCAAATGATGGAGGATTCCGTTCTTCTGGGATGTCATGTTGTGCGTTTGGGTGAGTGGTTCCAGAAGTTTCGAAGGCACGTAGAGCCTTTAGAGAGGTCATCTCGTCGTGGCACGTTAACTTTCACCGCATATATATACCACGTCCTTCGCAACACAAAACCTCCTTCTAATTCTGTAATCTACAAATATAATTGACGTGAAGAATTCTTCACAACAAGCTTCTGTATCGAAGTTTTATGTACGCGTGAGCCAACTTCTAGTTACAAAAGTAAATTCAACGTGTTGCTTACACCAACTTCGTCGCAGTACAAGTATGCGCCACACAACGACGTTTCGGTCAACGACGGACCGCATATACGACGGTGGTCACATAAGATTATAATATTATAACACAATATTATCATACTTACCATTGTTTTACAATTGCCTACAGTATTCAGTGCAGTAACATGCTGTAGAGGTTTGTAGCCCAGGAGCAATAGACTATACCATATAGCCTAAGTGTATAGTAGCCTATACTATCTAGGTTTGTTTAAGTACACTCTATGACGTTCGCACAATGACGAAATCGCTTAACGAAGCATTTTTCAGAATGTATCCCTGTCGTTTAGCGACACATATCTTTTTATCAAGAGACTGAAGGATTCCCCATCATCATTACAATATATTACCTCTACATTTCATTTTAAGAGACTGTGACATTCGCTAACACTGAAGCTATTCGAGGAGGCACCGCATGACACTCTATATCTTTCAAAGAGAACATTTTTAAGAAAGAGATCTCTTTCATTTATAACGTTGCCTTCATTTATGTATATTTTTGTATCATCTCGCCTGAAGATGGCTTTTCTACGGGCCGAAACACATGGCCAACTTATATACTTAATATTTTACTTACAAAAAACGTGCTGTGTTTGATTCCAATAACGACAATTCAACTTAACTGCCTTCAAATTCAAGGGGCAATCAATGCCTCTCTAAAAATCTCGAACCCCGTATAAGCTAAAAAATTTCTGGAAAATCATCGGTGTTCAGCGGCCAGAGTATGAAGATGACGGCTCACCTCCATCTAATGCCTATATTACAAATGAATGGGGCAATAATTTCAGTCTCCCAAACGTCTTCATGGATTGCATAGCGACGTTTTTAATTAATGCTTATTCTGAGACCCAATCGAAACTAACAGATTCTCAGGAGACAAGACATGGAGTCCTTTAACGTCAAAGACAATGGTACACACGAGTACCATCTCTTACTGGAATGTTAATAAGCAAAACTAATATGGACACAGGGGTGTACATAAGTGATGCAGCCCTTCTAAGCGACAATGTGCGTCCAACCACGCCGGGGGTCATTGTAACACATCTCTAACCTATAATGGACACTTACTTGTAATTGGAGCTAAATATTTTAACATAATGGTGCTAATTCCGGTGATATCGCGTAGGTTACTTTTCTTTGTCCACACACGTCTGTTTCCCTCAGCAGAAGACATTTCCTACTAAAAGGAATCTGTCGTAAACAATGAACGAAAGATAGTCAGTTTTACAGGGAGATCACAGGAAAATATTCCCTGGTACTGCGCGAGCAGGATACTGTGTGGACCCCAGAGCCGGTCTAGACGCCGTGAAGGACACGTTATCTTGACTCCCCTTCCAGGTATCGATCTCCGAACACTCTGCTGCCCACCTGGTACCACGGTCACTATAATGACTGGTGTCAACTCAGCGACTCTTGCAAGGAATGTTTGTTTGTTTTTGGCGCGACAGCCCCCAGTGGACCATGACCTCCTCATTCACGAGGTTTCCAGATCATACACAACGACACACCACAGTCGGTAGGACTCCTCTCGAAGAGTGATCAGCTCGTCGCAGAGATCTCTACCTGACAACACAAACGACACAACAGATAAACGCCCATGCCACCTGTGGGATTCGAACCCACAATCTCAGCAAGCGAGCGACCACAGACCTACGCCTCAGGCCGCGCGGCCACTGAGACCGGCTGCAAGAAATGTGCTGTGTCCACATTCAGGGTGCAGAAGTGAGATACTCTTCGCTGTCAGGTAGATTGTGTCCAGCTCGTATAACAGGTTGCTCAGCGCTGCGCCCGTTATCTGGACATTTGTTAGGGCAATGTTAAAGCCGGACTGGACCCACAGCCCCAGGGGATGATCCGACTTGTAGCAGGAACCAAACTTGACATTCCGTTTCTATGACGTTAAAAGTGATCGTTCTGATGCCGCAGTGCATGATGATAATTCAAGGGAATGTCTCAAATTTCGGTGACTTGGTGATCAAAGATGTGAGGCCGTCCAGGCGATGAGTGTGAAGACTACGACCTTCTGGAACGTGACGCCGTGTAGTGTGGCAGAAGGCTATCAACGTTCTGAAGCCACTTGCTGTCTCGATCTTTATGACAGAAGAAGGGTAGGGCAGGTTCCTCCGAAACGTCGTTACCAAGCTACAAAACACGAAGGAGAGTCGGGAAGGATTAGTCAATCCAGTGAATATGCCCCGGGCTGGACGATCCTGAGCTCGAATTCTGGGAGGGACAAAGTCTATCTTTTCCGCAACTCGTCGAGGTCGGTTCTGCGGTCCACCCAGCCTGCTATTCAAATTGTACCGGCTTTCTTTCCCGGGAGTTAGGAGGCTGGGGCATGAATTTGACCGCTCACCTCCACCAGGTGCCGAGTTTAATACAGACTGGAGCTATGCCTCTTCTCCCCCATATGCCTTCATGTCGCAGATAGGGACGCCTTTACCTTTAACTACACAATACATGACGTCACATTTCATAAGATGGCAATCCCGATGACCCAACTTGACATGCACTGCCATTGCGTTTTTGTATCTCGGTGTTGACGGCGTGACCTCTATCATCGCAAGCTAAACGTGACTCATAAGAAACTGTCAAGAAAACTGAATTATTAAAATATGCCAATGTCATTAGAGTCGTTTGCAAGTCACCAGATGTGTGACCTTGGGGTCAACTGACCCATGTTTGCTCCACAATACATACGCATCTGACTGTGGCTTTTTGTAATTGGAGCACTTGGAATGTTTAAAGAACAAAATAGATTTTATTGACCATCTGGATGCTTAAATTAAATATAAATGAAACAGGTGTTGTGTGTCATCTTGGTAGACAGACAGAAAACCACAAATTGCCTCGTGAATTATTAAAACATGGCATAAATAAAAACTGTTACTTATAGAGTAAGACTGTAAAGATAGATGTTTGTAAGCAGTTTGGCCTGTTCGCAAGGTGGGAAAGGTTAAACACGTAAATATTCGTGTCCTAACCGTCACTATTTGTAATAAGATTTCTGTAAATGTCTGATGCGAATCCGAGAGAGAAAGTTGTGTAAAATTACTTTAATCTCAAGGTAAGGAAAACATAACTTCTATCAAAGATTACGCTGTGTTCTGTTTATTTATTCACCTACCTTTTATTCGATGACGCCTTTAATAAGCAACAACTATCACCGAATGACAAGATGATTCTTGAACAATGAATGGAGAATTCTGTGGAAAGAAGTCGTCCAATTTCATACGGTGTCCCGAAATTTACCTCGAAGGTGTCTTTGCAGTTTCTTCAGCTTCATGGCTTGAACTACTCACCAAATATTAATCGGGATGTCAAGTCAAAGGGAAAACCGAGAACAAGATGGGAGGACGTCGCCCAGAGGGAAGCATTACAGGTCTCAGGAATACGTTGATGGAGGAAAAGAGCTGGAGATAGAGAAGAATGAGGGCGTCTTTTTAGGGATGAATGGAAGGTCAAGGCAAAGAGGAAGACACTGGTGGGGCATGTTGCACGTATGGGGGGGGGGAGAGAAACAGAAATGCGTACAATAATTTGGTTGGAAAACCTGAAGGAAAGAAACTTATGGGAAAACCAAGGAATGGAAGGTGAGAACAATACTAAAAGAGGCATTAAAGTAACAAAATTGGAGGACGTAGATGTATCTATCTGACTTGGTAAACGGAGAAGTGGCGGGCTGTTGTGATAGCGGTTATGAGCTGTCGGATTCCATAGAATGTAGGAAATTTCTCTACTAGCTGAGGTAGTATTGACTTCCTCAAAGAGACTATACTCAGTGCTGTTAGATAGCTATGACTTTGAGACGATATTCGTTTCCGAAGCTCTTTCCCTTTCCTCCTCTGTTCATTTTACTCAACATATTTTGACCTCCCAGCCAAGCCAAGCTTAACTAACCACACAACAACAACAAGCTAACCACGTTCCTACCGCATACAACGAGTTCACTCAAGTTCTTCATAGTTCCAGTTAATTTTATTACTACAAAACAGGAAACTACTTCCTTTGTAAGGACAGTTTCGTGCTCGGAGAAAGAATTGCTCCAAAGCTTCTGGTTTGGACATTCAGAAAAAGTGAAGTAATTCCGTATACACAACAGCTGCTACATAGGAAAGGTTAAAATTGGAACTGTAGGCTACAAACTGAATGCAGAAGATGTTACGAGGCTGCAGCTGATGAACGTCTAAGGAGCTAAACTGACAGTCAGACAGATCGCGAACACAGACACATTGACAGAATCACAGACTACAGTAGCGAACAGTGGTTTCACTGGCGAACACAAGTCGTACCCTTACTGACGTAATGACAATGGAATTCCATGGAGGAACTGAGAAAAACAAAGACATTCTTCGTTGGATTTAGTGCGCTTCCAGCCTTAGATTCGTAGAAATCAAACGAAGGTGTGACCGGCCTTAGATTCGAGACAGAAAACTTCCGAAAGCGTGTCCTGCCTTGATTCGAGATGTAAACTTTACGGGAGCAGTTCAGAAGCGTAACTGCTTATGCCATCTTGCTCGGTAAGGCGCCAATCAGAAATGGGAGTAATTTATAACAAATTTCAGCCCATATTAATTTAATGCCAAAACGTGAAACCTTACGAAGACAAACAAAACAAAGAAATCGAAATAAACCCTTTGAAGAGAGACGTTAAAGTAGGCGTTCGATGATCCACCACTGTCGTACCCTACTAGAGAACATCGCTATGTTTGACGGTTCCTCGTGTTTCGCCCGCTTGTCCTTCTGAGAAAAGTAATATAAGACAAAGATGAATATGGAGCAGTGGGGAAATGATACTGACAGGGGAAAACAGAAGTACTCGAAGCACAGGCGGATCCAGGTTTTGTGGGTCCTGAAGTTAATACCTTTTGGGGGGTCCTGTTTATGAAAAAGAATAAAGAATTACTAATATAAAATTACTTAAGAAGTGGTCCCTCTCAGGCCCTTGGAAGAAGTCAGATCATGTGAGCGGCCCTGAAACTTAAGCTTCATCTGCTTCACGGTAAATCCACCCTTAACTATGAGAGAAACCAGTCCCAGAGCCACTTTTTCCGAAACAAATCCCACTGGCTAAATCGGGATTGAACCCGGTTCTCCTAGGTGAGAGGCCAGCAACTAACCCCACAGAAAACACTGTCCGTCTGCATTAAAAGACCGACAAGTTATTGCTGTACGGGGAAGTAATCGATGTTTATCATACAAAATATACAAATAAAGGACTTGATATAATTTATAAATACTGCAGTAATGAAAGGGGGACAAAAAAAGAAAGACAATCTTAGGAAAAAAAAAGATTTGAATACAAAATTTAGTAATAGATGTGAAACAACTCAATGGATTGTCCAGCAGTAAAAATGGGTAGAAGAAAGTCACCAATATAGGCCTAGGAAGGGCCAAGAGCACAGCGTTAGGGCAGGAAACTGCAAGACATGGGGGAAAGAAACAGCTGGAGAGATTCGAGATTTTTCCTTCTTGGACCCATATGAAAATGAAACGGTGACATAATAATAATAATAGTAATGATAATGATAATAATAATATCAGTAGTAGTGGTGGCAGTATTGAATATTTCAGGGAGGAGGGGCAAGGAAAGTGTATTTCTAGTAAACTTCACTTCAGAGATTTCAACAGCCGAACAAGCCCGAAACCTTTTCATATGCATATGGGGTCAGCTGCAATCATATGCTACACCATAAATCCTTCAGTTCAGAAGTTTGAGTATGACGTAATAAAGCAATCTCTACAAATAAAATTCGCACAACCTACAAAGAAGCGGTAATATTGTGACGAAATTCAATGATGCCACCATGTCAAAGGGCAGTAAGGTTAGCAAGTATGTACGTAAGTGACCGGCAAGGTCGAAGATTCACCGCCAAGGATACAAATATTTGCAGTACGTGGATAGAAGCACTTTATTTTGGAAGAATATACGATTTCTGATGCAGAAGTGAACACGTCATTGCAAAACGATGGCAACACACACACACACGCACGCATGCACGCACGCGCGCGCCAGCGCTCTCGCAAGTTTCCTGTTTCTTTATCTCGCTCTTCTTGAACTATTCGATGTAAAACACTTGGCTCCACCAGCTCCCATCCAAGAATTGGTCTGTTCTTCTCTTTCTGGGAGGACCAGTGTTTCTTTTTCTAGTAGGCTTATTACAAATGTTAAACTCCACGCAACTTTCTCACGCGTTGTACTCTTCATACGATTTTAATAAAAGTCACTCCTGTTTGGCTGTATTTCCCTCACACTAACATCCGTAGTCCCTGGACGGTCCGTATTCCAAAATTCACAAATAATCTCACATCGTTTCAACCTGTGGTGCTTACAAACTTTGGTTTTTGCTCAAATTAGAAGTCCATATCCAGAACAATAATAGAGAAAAAATGCCGTCTATCACAACAAAGCATGCGGTTTATCTACACGAGAATTTTGCTTACAAGATTCGGCCGAAAATGGCAACCGTCTCGTAACACACAATACAAAAAAAAAGAAGAAGAAGAAGAAGAATTATTGCTTCGTAACTTAAGACCATATCTTAAATCCTAGACACAACATAAAGACAAAGTTTAGACAGGAAATGTTTGAAACCTGAAGTACTTCACAACAAGAAACATGCAGATGACGGCTACTACACCAACATAGTGCGAATTCCCGTGCGTCAAAGTAGACTCCAGTTCAAATGTGATGGCACACGGCGACGCAAAGAAGTGGAAGTGAAGGGGAAACTGGCGAATGGATGGGTAGCCAGTACCCTTCACACTACCTCGGAACATGGTTTACCCAGCATTACTACCAACAATAAAAGCTGATGCGCACACCTCGGCTGCCAGTAATCGACTGAACCGACGCCCCCGCCGATTTAAATGGACTCGTCCGTTTCGCCGAAAGACGAAATCTGGTTTCTGCGCTTGTACCATTACATTTCAACTGGCCTCTAATGAGGGTTAAGAGCATGTCGCAGTATTCGTCGTGTGTGAATTCTACAGTCACTCAGTCACAACTGAGACCTCCTGAGTACACCTAACAGCGCGTTTTATCGTTGTGACAAATAACGCTGCTGAGAAGTGTGTTATTCGTTGGACGGTCGCATATATCTCGAAAAATAAACATCTAAGGATACGTTCTGTAGACCGTGCTTGAAGTTTTTAACAATAACTCCTACTACGCAGAACTCAGGCGAGAATTCGGCACGTGTGCAGGAGAGTAAACATTTACATTTTCCATTAATGAGGAAACTCAGTAATGTTGCTTGGGGAAATAATTACTTTTGATTCTGAGAATGATAACACACTGCAGTAAAAAAATGCGTGTGCAAAACGCTGAGGTTTCCACTCTTAAGATAGACGGTAAATACAGCTGATATTTTATATGTTTAAACACAGGTGAGGAGGAAAAAATGCTGGAAAATAGACAGTGGAAAGACACAGACAAAGAAAAGCAAAACCTTGAAGACAGAATGAATAATAAATATTCGAAGTACTAAACATTGGCAGAGAACTTGACGGCGTCTGAACCTAATAAAAATGCTTAAAGGATTGACTGTTGGACTTCGAGTAACTGAGGTTTTTGCACAGTCATTTTACTGCCCCGAGAGATCCCGTACAATTTCAACACCAAAATCAGACAAAACCATATACGAATGTGGACTTAAATTCTGTCAGACGTTACAGATTCAGGGTTTTCCGGCTTATGTCGTCGCGTAGTTCTGAAGACAGGTACTGAAGTTTCAAGGTTGAGAATGGAGACAGCAGTATCTTACCACATGCTGGTACTTACCTGACAAACTATGCTACGTCATAACCTAGTACAAAAGCACGTTGTTACGGGCTGGACGGCCCGCCGATCGAATCTCTTTGGGGGGGGGGGGCAGAATTTCCGCACTCGTCCAGACCAGCCCTGGGACCCGTCTAGCCTTCTACACAATGGGTACCGGGTTGGGGCGTGGCGTTGACCACCCAATCCCATCTGGCGCCGAGGTTAAAGAAAGAGTAGAGCCTTACCTCTACTCCCCCTCTGGACCTTCGTGACCTGTTATAGGGTGAACTTTGTCTTTAAAAGCACGTTACAGATGTCAACTCATTTCTAAAAGAGCAACACTACACCAAACTTAGCTCTCGGTCCTGAAACAACATATTCGTCATCATTAAATATAAAATTAAAAGCTTTTATAAAATATGGTATGAGAATGAAGTGCTACTTAGAGTGAAATTGTTAGAAATTGTTCCAAGAGGCTATTTTTAACTAATTAAAGCACATAAAAAGTACTTCCCTGTTCAATGATCTCTCATACAACACAGGGCATTGCTTTGTTTGAAGGTTGTCAGGCTTCGCCTGCTTGTCCTTCTGATAAGAGTAAAATTAAGATCAGAAGCAATGGCAGAATGTTAGCTGACAAAGAAGAACCGAAGTACTCTGACAAAAGCATGTCACAGTGCTACTTTGTCAACTATCATGTCATAGGGACTGGCCTGGGATCGAAGGCAAAGCTGTTAGCTAAAAGCCCGGATACTAAACAGTCTGATCCAAGGCACGGCCTCTCAGCCAATGATATTTAACACTTCACAGAAAACACTGCTCTCCCATTACAAGAACTAAATGTTTCAGAAAACAACTGCTGTTTACTTCGGAAACACACAAAGCCCATAAACACTACCAGTGAGAAAAATGCAGGGTATTTAATTTTACAAGATGTGATATAGGAGAACACAGTTACCATTGCGTTTGGGAAAGATCACTAAAGCAACAAGACAGCGGAAAAAATAGTAGGCTTACACTTACCAAATACAACCTGTTTTCTGATCACATTTTCTCCTTTTTCTTCATTCTGATATCCCAGAGAACTAGCGGAATTCCTGATCATTTTCTTTCACCTCAGCAAATTCTTCAGTCGACGAAACAACACTGCTTATGCCCTAAAACCAAAAACACAATCTATTGCTTATATTATATTGAAAGTTTAAACGCTATGAATATTAGAATGTGACCATCTCGGTTATGACATTGAAAGCCTTGTAGATTTGATTCATTTATTTATTTATTCATTCATTCATTATTTGCGGCAGTAACTACATCATGTCAGAACCCACAAGATCACTATCTATATCAACTAGTTGCTTTATTATTTCCCATTAAGTGGGGAGGAAGGGAGCACACAAGAATTTAATGGATGCTAAAAACGATAAAATATTGGGCAAGTCAAAACTGTCACAAAGTATTCTCAGACCTGCGTCTAACTTTATTTATGTGCTCATATTTTGTTACTAGAAGGAACGGAAAAAACACAAAACAAAATGCAAAATAAAATCCATAACTTCAAAGTTAATGTATGCTTCTTCTTAGAAGAGATAAAAACCTTTTCGAAAGTCACTACAGAAACACAGCCCCGAAAATCTGAAAGGTTTTCACATCTCCATTACTATTATGTTTCGGAAATTATTTTCCTTATGTAAGTTACAATTAGTTTCGCCTCTACGCAAAAGCGCCTCATAAAATCAAATAAACTACGAGATACTGAGATATGACACTGTTCACATCTGAAAATTCTAGTCCCAGTGACCGTGCGGTCTAAGGCGTAGGTCTGCGGCCGCTTGTCTGCTGAGATTGTGGGTTCGAATGCCGCCGGGGGCATGGATGTTTGTTGTGATTGTTGGGTGTTGTCAGGTAGAGGTCTCTGCGACGTGTCGATCACTTGTCCAGAGGAGTCCTACCGACAGTGGTGCGTCGTTGTGTGATCTAGAAACCTCGTGAATGAGGAGGCCCTGGCCCACTGGAGAGGGGGGTGCTGTTGTACCAAAAAAACACATCTGAAGATAAAAAACAAAATTTCGGAGGAAACCCTTGTCTTCATCTTTTATATTGAAAACAGAGGCAGCAGTTTGCTCCGAAACGTCAGAACTTCTCTACTGCAGTAAATAGTGCCACAGCCTAAGGAGGCCGTACTCTGCTGTTTGTCAAGTAAATCTTGAGTTCCTCATACTGACCATTTTTACAAAGACATCAAAGTTCGTCTTACCGAACTGTATTGTTTACTGATTCCTTCCGGCGCTGCGCTGCCCTCTACACAAAGTGATACGAACAGCTAAACCAAACACATAAACAAAAGGAACAAGTCTAACTGGAAATGTAACGTGTCCAAGACGGTGAGATCAATGGTGGGGTAGAAGATGAACCTAACTGTACACGGCGCAGCAGGGGGGCAAATGTCCCATCAAGATCAAGGCTGAAACACCTCATCCCCCTTCTGTACTCCACCCTAGAACTAAAATTTTCACTTTCTTCTTGTAGTTTACTATCACACTTTCACCCTAGCTTTTTCCCCTCTTCATATTTTCATTGTGCTTTTCTTTTCTTTCGTACTATCTAACAAAGGATCAACAGGTCACTTTCCCCGTCTACGATACACGCATAAAGAAAACTTTTACTTTAACATTAAATCTCCTTCTTCCTTTTCAGAATAAGAACGAGGGAGGAAACAAAATTATAAGGTAATACTGAGGCGCTTTCATATCGTTGCAATCTGGACACTTCTCAGATGGTCATAATATTTAAACCACTGAGGTCGCACTTTCTGTTGTTACTCAGACTTGAAATTTACTGTAAAATTCAGCTACTATGGTCTGGTTTTATATTGTTTGAAAAACATTCATATATATTTGAAATTTCTATCTACTACAGACGCTGATTTCGATATTTTCGTCTAATTTTAGCCAAACTTGCACTCAGTGGCCAGATGTTAGCAAAGATTTCTAACGTCATATTTCACTAAAATCCGTCCAATTAAAGCAAAGTCGTTCCACGCGGAGAGATGGGCATACAGACAGAAAATCTACAGACACAACGAATATAACATTCACCTTTAATGACACTTGTTCAAAAAGTGCCTAGACAATATTGCCGGAGAAGAATGGACGATCAATGGACCATTATTGAATATAATTTATTGTACAGACATATTGACTTCTTCGTATCAATTTTATCCATATGCTTACCACTCATATATTTACTTATTCTACGTTTATTTAACTATGCTGACAGGACCACTAATTAATAATGAATTGGACAGAACGGTCAAGTGGCCTGGCTTATTTTAAATAGTCTTTCTGCTTATACCTGCAGGGACTGACGCAAATGAGAGAAAAAACCAGAGTAACCCAACATCCCAGACAAGACTTGAACCAGCAACTTCCTACGAATGTGCGGTACACACTGTACTGTGACGCTCGCTAACAGTGCGTCTTGTCTTTACGAAGCACGTACAGACATTAGCGAATGCTAAAAGTCTGTAACAACGGTCTGTTTATTAGACAAGCATTATGCTCTGCCGTATACTACCCCGGCCTCAATAGACAGTCCTTTTCGGACACACGACCCGTCCGATATGTTGGCAATCACCTACCAGACTGCACGGTGTTATACCTCCAAAGTCCAAAACTTACACTTTCACAGCCGTGGAAAAACTTTAAATTTCATATGAGCAACCGCTGTTCTTAACAGCAATGCAAACACACAGTATTTTGAAACAGGTGCTTCAGTGAAAGCAACTGTATTGTCCTTGACCCTCCACCAGGCTGCAGAGTGGACAACGGTACTTCGCTCCCCCCCCCCCTTCAGCCGACTAGTAGTAGACTTGTTGATGAAGCGAAGCAGCCTCTTGCGGCACTAATAAGTACGATATTACACTTCTCATGGCAACTCGTGTGTTATCGAACATTTCCTGACCTTCGCTTCCAGGTTCGCAGTCAAACACTAGCCACCAACCTGACGTAATAACGCCCTGGACGATAAGCGATAAATTATTATTATTATTATTATTACTTTCTTATTTTTAAAACATTATTATTTTTATTTATTATTATTGCGCTTTTTATTTTTGAAACATTACTATTTTTTATTTATGATGGTGATTACTACTACTATTGTGTCTATTATTTTTAAAACCTTATGTATTATTATTATTACTATGTCCGTTTTATTTTTAAAAAGTTATTTTTATTTATTATTATGTCTATTTTATTTTTAAACATTATTATTATTATTATTATTATTATTATGTCTATTTTATTTTCGAAACGGTATCGTGTTTGTGTTTACTAAGGCAATAGGCAGTAATCATGGTTTGATTCCAGGCGAGGGCAAAGAGATTTTTCTCGTCCACAAAACGCCCAGGCCGATTCTAAAAACCACCCAAACTTCCATTCAATGGTGCCAAGGTTCCATTACGGAGGTCAAGCGGCCAAGGAGTGAAGCTGAACACACAACTCTATTTAGTGCCGAAGTTAAGAATGAGTGGAGCTATACCTCTATATGCTTTCGTGGTGTGAATAGGGAAAACTTTACCTGTGACGCAGTTTGTGATAGGCAGCCCACACACTGTTTAGTCTCCTAATAAAAGCAGTAACAGAATCAATTATGGGTTAGCGTGATTGAAGGTAACCTCCCCATCGAGATTAGCATCACCCTCCAGCAACGTGACAGGATGACGTGTCGCTACGATCCTCTATTGTTTACGTCACGCGTCATCAGATCCCTCCCAGCTAGCAACACATGACATCCTACGGCCGTAATTCGCTATCACCATCTCGAATATTTATTAGCTATTGTTAAAACACGAGATTCACTGACGCCTTGAATTAAAACGCCGACAAAGAAGAAGTTTGATGACCAGCAGGTATTTCACCTCAAAACAAGAGTCCACAAAATTTTCGAAAAATGTAGGAGTCAACTCAATGTTCTGGGAAACAGAACGGTGAAACGTACAGATCTAAAAATATTGGGCCTCTGTCTTATAAAAATTATTGTCCAGGCGAACAGGCGCACAGGATTTGGGCTCATATGTCTTAAAACAAAACCTTCCACTCTCTGAAGCACGGATTACATTTAAATCGGTCATTCACAGCTTATGTATACCTCCGTAGAGGATTTCCTGAATAACTGTGGGCATACCATCGGTTAGGGCTACATTTAATTTTACAAAATTAGTTTCTGGTCAAGCTATATATATATATATATACGTGTGTGTGTGTGTAAGAGGGCTGTCCGGAAAGTATCAAACCATTTTGAATATCTCCAGAACCGGTCGCGTGGCTTTGATGTAACTTGGCAGCCAATCGGAAAAGACCTTACTGTGCAACCGCGAACAATCACTCTCCCGTGGGGTTAGTCAGACGGCAGTGAGACGCCGCTGACTAAGCTTGTGTACTGTGTGACTGTCGCATTCACAAATCTCCTCACTTACAACGACGATTTTAGCTTTGGGAAAAGCCAGAAGTCACAGGGAGACAAATCCAAAAAAAAAAAAAACCTGTACCATAACTGTAGTGGTGGGCAGGCGCATTGTCGTGATGAAGCTGATCTGCTCGCTCGGTTATTGTGAATATATATAGAAATATAACGACGTCGGTTTATGCAGCACCTCGTACAAACCGTCAAACATTCAGTGATATCAATTCATTAATTTAAAGAACTCTTTTACTGTAACCTGTCTGCAAATTTATAATGACAGTACAGTTAGTTTTGTTCTTCCTAAGTTTTACCTGTAATTTAAATTTAAAATAAATCGCAACGTAAAAAATTTAAGTAATACCAGTAGAGGCGTTTATTTTGTGTTTTAATGCATTTTATGGTTAATATCATATTCACCAGTTGGAACGGCACTTTAAAACGACAAATTGCTCAGTCCCTTTCATAAAGTTTTATATATGTACACACACACACACACACACACACACACACGTATATAATGAAACCAGCGGAACCGCAAAGGAGCGGATTTTTCCCATTGCGGGCAAGTTGCGTTTAGTACTGGTTCTTGAAGCAAATTAAAGATGATGGGTACTGTAAAATTGTTCCGCTAAAGACAGGATTCCGTTCTACACACACACACACACACACACACACACACACTTCATTCGACACAAAAATAGACGCAAAAGTACACTGCTTCACTTAACCGACAGCCGGAAGGGAACGCGGTTGTACAGAAGCTGATGTTGCCGTTTGTAAGAACGAAGTATTAAATAAGGTACATCGGGAAACGCTAAAAGCGCCTTCAGGGTGAAACACAGGAAACATCTAAAACGAAAAAATGTCGAATTAAATTTGGAGACGAAATAAACGGACGTCTTTGTCAAAACACGTGACTCCAGTACAGATGGCAGTTCTGTTCCGAAAGTGCGTCACGATGCGTCGTGATGGCCGGTAGAAGTACAGCCAGCTTTGTGTTCTCTCGAGGTCTAACAAATTCTTAAACCACGCTACAACATTGGCCTTTGTGGTAAAGGCAAATTACGATCCCGTTTGTGGCGGCAAACGTCGCCTTCAGACACAGACTTTTAGATGAAATCCCTCCTTCAAGCCGTCCGGTGAGGAAATAAAAATGACACGTTTAAGATAGAGCAGAGTTATACCGTCACGAACTCACACGTCCTCATGTTCAGTTCCACTTACAGACAACATACACGTTGATTATGTAGGTTTGTGTCCATCATTGTTGCTGTAAAGAATAAAAAGCAAGCGGATCAGTTGAATCCTGAAGAGGGCAGCAGCATACACCTCCGAAACACAGGTTTCCTACTACAGGCTACACGTTATCATAACCAGGCAAAATCAAAGTTGTCCCTGTATTTTTAATTAAGGACCACTTCTTCATGATTTTTGGTATAGTGGAAGTAAAACTCCACTCATCTCAACCTCTACACTACAGTATATAGATGTGGGCTCCTGCACCTATACCTGCTGGATATCGAACCCCAATTCTTCAGTCTATTGTCATGTAGTCTGGTCAATCTATTGACTGAGCTATCCCGGCTTCCAGAAGACGACAGCTTGAACAATTGTAATTGGCTGTGAGTTACAAAACATCTGGATCTAGTTATTACAGTTTATGTAGGAGAAAAACGGCTTCTCAACAGGGTTACCACCTGTTAGACAATATGATGGGCCATTTAAAGTGTTAAAAGGACTTCGTCAAGTTCATTAACACGGTACTTGTAAAGCATTGGTGACAGAAGACAACGGGAGTAAAGCGGCCGGGACGTAAACTTAACCGCTCACCTCCATCTGGCGCCCCATTATTATCCTCCATGCCGTGGATAGGGACAACATCGCCTTGGCATCTTCTTTCCACATTATTTCCCTGTCGTTACCAGCCAATTACTCGGAGCCTTGGCCTATTATGAGTTACTGACATCCTCGCCAAATGAGCTAACTCCATAGTACAGATTATGCTTTGAGAATCTCAGAGCTGCTCACCTAGTCACAAAGTTCTCCAAAAATATTTGGGACATGAAGGTACATTACCTTATTCACAACAGCCCGTCTTTTGCTTCTATCCTGATTCCGACTAATCTAGTCCTAAACTCCACCTCAAGGTCCTCTAAGTGTTCCCTTACCTTCAGGTTTTGCGTGACACATGCCCCGTCCTGCAAATCCTTGAGTTATGTATCATAATATTTGAGTAGAAGCTTGTTTGTGGTTCAGCAAAACACAATGGAATAGATAAAGGTACCCTCACGCAAGTGAATGTAGCAGATACTAGGGGCCATCGCCACAGGCGGACAGAGCCAATAGGGCATTGGCACAGCGGACAGTCGGGTCGCCTTATCGAGCGTCCGCTGTTATGAATACACAGCAGGCCCTGACATCAGCAATCGGCACAATGGCTTCGTCGCCATGCAGTTGCTGTCTCACTGCCGCCTTCAGAGATACCGTACAGCACACGTACGTCCCTACCGCACAAGTCCGGCCTGACTTGTCAGCACAGCGTTCTGTATGACCCGCTGGTAATTACTGACACCACTATTACACTACTGTACCACACGGCGTGTTAAAGTATCTCCTGTCAGTATCGAAAATTAACAACTTGAAACGTCCTACACATTATTTTTTTTCCAAAATATTAAGATTTACAAAATTAGAATAAGTAACTTTACCATATAAGTTTCTGACAATGGTTGTACAAGAGTTGTTTCAGCAATATTTACGAGAAACATTTTCCATTCCCACATAAATACTCAATAGAGTACACTGCAATTTAGAAGTCAACGGCTTCCTTCTACAGGTGAAACCACCCCTGTAAATGCTGCTGATTATTACTACAGAACATACAAAAAATCAGTGTTGATTTCTATACAGATTTTCTCGACAAACGTTAGCACTAATATCTACGCAATTATGCCTATTATCAACATTTACCATCTTCAACTCCTATTCGCAGCTATGTTCTTAAATAACTACAAAAGGAAGCCTCGGCATTTTATGCACACCCGTTTGGGCTACCCAAAACCCTTTCTTACGCACTTCTTGAAGGCAATTCATGAACCTTGCCTGTACACTGACAAGTGCAGTACATTTCGACGCACGACGTGAAGCAGTTAAATTTCACACATGCCACTTGCAGTTGATGGCCTTATGTACCTGCAAACTTCCTCTCACACACGTTTAATTTTACAAATTTCTTAATACTTACAGGGAGGTTTTTACAATGGGATTACAAAAGTCATCACATAGAGAAAACCCTCGGCCATATACGCGATAAACTCCACAAGAGTAAAGCTGGTGGTTGGTTAAAAAAATTCGTCTAAAAGTAAAAAAATGAACGTCACTAACACAGAACTTACCGCACCCCCTTAAGCAGGCAGTAGGCAGTCGCCTTACCTGGGATTCTAACCACGTACATCATAAATGCAAGTCACTTGTTACCGCTTCGCTAGAGACTGTACTACAATCACAGGACAGTTGACGTGGGATTTGTGGTCGACAAAGCGATAAACAGTAGTATTTTCTCCGAGCACTTTATTTTGAACCTACCAATCACCATTCGATGAAGCGGCAGAGTCGGTTTAGTGACAATGCCGCGGACTGGAAAACCGAATTATCGGGGTTCGATTTTACCAGTGGCACAGTTTTGTCTCTTGTCCAGAACATCCAGACTGGCTCTGGAGACCACCAAACCTCATATTCAATTTACACTCCATGTTATCACCTTGTAAGTACGGTAATGAACCTTCGGGTTCTGTGAAATGCGGGGAATTTCTAGACTAGCTGCAAACCAGTTAGCTTCTCAAGAAGGACTCTGCGCCATGGAGTAAGTAAGTAAGTAAGTTATCACCTTTTACACGTATTTGCCAAGTCAAAAATGCTTACATCTACACCTCAAATCCCTATCAAAGTCTTTATGTGCAGTCGCAAAATTGCAGAAAGCCACTATTCGCTACGTCATGTCCATCTGTCCGTCTGTCCGCATGGAACAACTCGGCTACCACTGAAAGGATATTCA
>Ga0123353_10001829_pt1 | contig 26158 bp, 23 predicted proteins | sample TergutLab28metaG_3_FD_92763 | JGI IMG/M metagenome (GOLD analysis project Ga0123353, IMG submission 92763) | Labiotermes labralis P3 segment gut microbial communities from Petit-Saut dam, French Guiana - Lab288 P3 | ecosystem: Host-associated > Arthropoda: Insects > Digestive system > Gut ...
CCCGACTTCAATCCCATCGAAAAATTTTGGGCTTGGCTCAAATGCAGCCTTCGTAAATCACTTCGTTTTTACACTTGTTTCGATGACGCACTGGATAGTCTGTTTTCGGTTTAATCAATTATAATCGCTACTTCCGGGTTTGATGCTTGCCAATACAAACAACGGGGTATCTTCGCGATACCCCGTTGGTGTTTGGTTTATTGGATGGTTAAGGTTAGCGGAGCAGGGACAGGATTTGGTTGGGGGCTTGGTTGGCTTGCGCCAGCATGGCCATGGCCGCTTGTTGCAGTACGTTGGCTTGGGTGAAGGTCATCATTTCCTTCGCCATGTCGGCGTCGCGGATGCGCGATTCGGCCGCGGACAGGTTTTCGGAGGTGATGTTCAAGCTGTCGATGGTGAATTCGAGGCGGTTTTGCACGGCGCCGAGGTGGGCGCGCTGGGCGGTTACGTGGGCCAAGCCCGCGTCCAACCCCGCGATAAACCAGTTGATTTCCTCGCCCGAGGTGCGCAATACACCCTTGCCATGTTCAAAGTCCTCGTTGCGCAGGGCGGCTACGCTGAAGCCTTCCACCGTTTTGGTATGCTGCAGGGCCAGTTCATCCATTTTTTGGATATTGACCGCTTCGATGTTGATGCGAATGCCTTGGTTCATATTCGCGCCGATGTGGAACCACATTTCGCCGCCTTTTACGGCTTCCTCAAGGATTTCGATCTCGAGGCCGGGGATGATCTCCGTAATGCTTGCGCCGTTCGAAGCGAAGGTCAGCTTTTCGGCCACGTCCGCGAAGTCATAATAATCGCCGGGCCTCCCCGAGAACGCCCACTGCGTCCACTCATTAAAGTCGTTGAAAGTCATCCCCGGATTAAGACCGAGGCCTTCCGGCACTGTGTAATCCTTGGCCCATGCGTCGAAGGCGTTGATGAGATCACTTGCTAAACGACGCACATTATTATTTGAAGCAGTCTCCGTCGGGTCACCCGGGGGGTCGTACCATAACACGCCTTGACCATCGTGGGAGGGGTTGAGCGGGTTGCCAATCAACGCGCGAAGCATATTTTCTGTAGTGAAGGCATTGTCGGGGGTTACGTCTTGCCCGTAGATGAAAGCCGCGCCGCCGAAGCCGCCGAATTCATCCTTTAACCAATCACTGAGCATCTTTACGATTTGGGTTTTATTTTCCTCGAAATCTTCAAACGCCATTACTTTGCCCAACGCGCCGTCGAATAAAATTAAGTCGTTACGTATGGCATTCCCCGCAGGAAGGTCGGAAAGCACGTCGAATATCCGCTCGGCGATCGTTTGTATCCCGCCCCCTGGAGCCTTTGCGCTGGCGGTTGCATCCAAGAAGGAAAGATGTACCGTGCCGGGATCGTTTAAGCCATACCCGCTTTGGAATTCGGAGCGGCCGATCAGTGCCATGAAGCCCGCACCGCCCGTCAGGGGACCCGCGTTGTTTACGCGGTCGCCGTTTTGCACAATCCGCCAACCGGCAGGAATAGATGCATTAAAGGTAGCGTCGGTCGCTGCTAAGTCAGTATCAGAAGGATACCTAATCGCTCCCGTCGTTTCATTTATTATTGCCCGGAAATGCGTACCGCTGTCGCGCAACGTGGCTTCGGTAACTTCAAGCACGGCAGGGGTGCCGTTCATATGAAGGAAGTCACCAACTTGCAATTCCCTATTGGCAAATGCACCGGCAGGTCGTACGGACGCTGCTGTTAAAGTAATATTATAGGCGGCGGCATCGGGTCCGGTAACACCGGTGACGGCAAGACCGGTAGCGGCGCCTAATCCATGAATATTATTAAAAATATCATTTAGGGTCATGTTATCTCGGAAGCCCGCCGCGTACGCCGCACCGTCCGGTCGCATATTGTCGAGGGTGAGGAGTGTGCCGTTAAGGTTCATTCCGGCTGCCAGTTGAGCGCCTACGGCGTTTAAGCCCAAGTTAACGCGATGCCATCCATCCGGACCCAACGATGCAGTCGTTACCTGCACACCGTTAACAGATTGGCCCAATTGTACCGTTGCATTCGGGAAGTCACCACCCTTAAGCAGGCTGTCGGCGTTGAAGGCGAGCGCTCCGGGACCGGGTACGGCTATGTTGCCGGCAAGCGTACCGCCCATTGAAAAGAGTTGGCTTAAGGTTAGGTTATTGTGTATTCCGGCGGTTAAAATATCCGCAGCTGCGATAAGCTGTCCGTTTAACCTATCGCCGGCTACAAGTTGAGGGCCGGTATTTACCCTATCAAAGTGCACACCCTGCGGAGCGAGGGATTCGGTCGTCGCGATCGATCCGCCGTTGGTGATGTACTGGTATGCCCATTCGTCGAGGTGCGTGAGCACTTCGGCGCCGAGGGCCGCGTTGCCGTTTAAGCCGCCCCAGTTGTTGAGCGCACCCACGAAGTCGGTGTCGGGGCCGAAGGTGATGCTCGTCATCAGCTCGTCCGCGTTGCTTACACCCATGGCTTTAAAGGTGGAAGTAAATTGGTCGCTTTTGATCAAGCCGTTGAGGAAATCGCGCAGGGTGCCGAAGTCGGATTCCGCTTCTTCGTCCCTATGGTTGCCGGTGCTGATGATACGCGCCACTTCCGCGGGGGAGAAGGGGGCCTGTACGGTGGCGACGGTATCGCCTACCCTATCGGCGTTGGCGGCTACCCATTCGTCGAAGGTCGCCACATTGGGTATGCCTTGTGCTGCTGCCCATATGTTCATCTTGTCGGTTACGTCGGTGTCAAAGCCGTCTTCGAACATGTACTCGAACGCAGCTTGGTTGAGGTGCCATTCGCTGCCTGCTTTTATGATGGAAGAGGCCGTCGGGTCGAAGTTTTCATTTGTTTTATTGGCGATTACGGCGTCCTTGCCCTTACCCAAATCTCCGTTTAAAAGGATACGGGTATTAAACTCCGTCCGCGTGGAGATGGCGTCGATCTCTTCCATCAGTTGGTTGATTTCGCGCTGGACCTGCATACGGTCGGATTGAGGTAGGTTGTCGGGGTCATGTGCGTTGGGGTCGTTTGAGGCTTGGATGATGAGATCGCGTATGCGCACAACCATATCACTGATGGTACTTAGTGCGCCTTCTGCAGTTTGAATAAGACTAACGCCGTCTTGGGCGTTCCTCGCGGCTTGGTCCAAGCCACGGATTTGTCCGCGCATCTTCTCTGAGATGGCGAGTCCTGCGGCATCGTCGGCCGCTGAGTTGATGCGGTAGCCGGAGCTCAAGCGGCTGCTTGCGCGGGCTTGCATGGTGCCTATCATGCCCAAGTTCCTGTGGGAATTCAAGGCGTTGATGTTTGTCCTTACTACCATGTTTGACATGAGTTCCTCCATGAAAAAAAAAGAGTCGCCCATCCTTGGCTTTCATTTCTCCTTTATGTCACGCTAAATTGTCAATAATCATTGATTATACTACTATATCGGGATTATAAGGACGAAACATTAGGTCATTAAGCAAAAACCGACGGACTTATATACAAAACGCGGCGTACAACGGTACCGACTTGATGCCGTTGCTGTAGCCGAAGTGAAATAAATATCATTTTTCGATAACCGCAAAGGCAATCGCATCCGTATCCGTGTGGGAAATGCTTATATGGATGCGGCAATCCCCCGCGGCTTCCTTCGCTCCGTTATGTAATTGTACCTGCGGCTTCCCCCATTCGTCGTGATATATTTCAATATCGTTCGGCCAAAAGCCCCTGAAACCCGTACCCAACGCCTTCGCCACCGCTTCCTTCGCCGCGAACAGTCCCGCCGCGGAGGCGATCGGTTTGCCAAATAAATAAGCCCGTTCGTTCGGGGTAAACGCCCTTTCCGTAAACCGTGGCGTCACCCCTTCGAAGCGGGCTGTTTTGATGATATCCGTACCTATGCCGAGGATTCCCAAACCGCTACCCCCATTTCCTCCAATTGTACGCACAATTTGGAAATCGGCAAGCCCATGACGGTGTAGAAGTCCCCCTCCACCCGTTCGACGAGGAGCGCGCCTTTTTCCTGTATGCCGTACGCGCCGGCTTTGTCGAAGGGTTCGCCCGTGGCGATGTAGGCGTTGATTTCGCGTTCGGTCAGGGGACGGAAGTAGACGTAGGCGGCGTCCACGAAAACGTTTGCTGACAGCGGGCCATTCATTTCGGAGGAATTAACCGGAATTTCATCGCATTCTTTTTTAAGTAACGCAACGCCGGTATATACGGTGTGCTTGCGGCCTTGTAATGCGGAAAGCATTTCGAAGGCGTCTTGCGCGTTTGTCGGTTTGCCCAGCACACGGCCCGAACCGTTGCGGCTTTCCAGATAGACGAGGGTATCGGCGGCGATGATCAGTGCTTCGCCCGATACCATTTTTGCCGCGGCTTCGGCCTTACGGCGCGCCAATGCGGCCACTTGCTCGTAGGGTTCGCCGTCGATGTCCTCGTCCGCGTCGCTTACGATTACTTCAAAGTCGATTCCGACCTGCTCCAGCAGTTGCTTCCTGCGGGGTGAGCCGGAGGCTAGGATAATGCGCAAATGCTATTCACTCCTAATCGCCGCCAGTGCGCTCAGCTTTGTGGCGCGCCTTGCGGGGAAATATCCGCTGACCAATCCGATTATACCGGCGAACAGTAACGCCGCGCCGCACAGCCACGGGGTGACCAACGACGGTTCCATCACTTCGGTGACGCCCATCCATTCCGGCATGGGCGGCGGTTGCAAGAAGGGTACGTCGAAATTATTCATGATATACGAGCCGAGAAGGCTTAACCCCACGCCGAACAACCCGCCGAAGAAGCCGATCATGGCCGATTCGAGCAAAAACAGACGCCGTATGTCGCTGATGGCGGCGCCGATTACCTTCATGATGCCGATCTCGCGCGTGCGTTCGTATACGGCCATAATCATGGTGTTGGCGATGCCGATGGCCGCGATGACCAATGAGATCGCCCCGATGGCGGCAAGTAATTGCTGTTGTTGACGTTGCCCTTCCACCAGCATGTTAAGCAACATGCCCGGGTAGTTGGCTTGGAAGCCCATTTCCTCGATTTCCTTTGCCACGCGGGCGGTGTAACGCATGTCGGTTACGCGTACCATCGCGTTCTCGAATGTTTCGGGCGGGCGGGAACGTATGGGCGTAAAGAGCCATTGCCATTCATCTTGTATTTCGTTTTCGGCGCGGATGCGCTCCATATTTAATTGAAGCAACAGCTCCACGTCCATAAAAATGGTGCGGTCGGTGCTCCAGTCACGCGGGGCCAGCAGGCCCACCACTTCCACGTCGTAGGAGCGTATGGGGCGGATGCCCCCGGCCAAGGGCTGCGGTTCGTCCGTCGTGCCTTGTATGAAACGGCGGTCGAAAGCCACGCGCATGGGTGCGCGCATCACGTCCACCAATGTCGGAAGCTCCGCGGGGGGGATGTGCCATTGCGATTGGCGGCTGTCCCACCAGTCCGTCCCCGATTCCATAAATCCGTGCTCGGCGTACGCGCCGAATACGACGGCGAATTCATCGCCCGGCATCAGGGTGCGGCCTTCGGTTAATTCGAGTCCCATGTATTGCATGACGGATGCGCGTACGCCGGTTACGTCCCACGCTTCCAAGTGGTACTGACCGCTGCGGAAGAAGAGGCTGCCCCGTACGCGCGGGCTGGCTAATTGCACGCCCGGTATCCGCTCGAACGCGTCGATCATATCGTCATTAAGCACGGGCGTACCCTCGGGGAACTCGCGCGTGCCGTCGGGGTTCCATATCGTGCCTTCCACCCACGGCATCCACACGTCGATCATGGTCATGTCCTGCTCGGCGTCCTCCATTTGTCGGCGGTGGTGCTCCTCCGTGGCGAGGCCGAGGGAAATCATGAGCACGATCGCCGCCGTGCCCACCATAACGCCCAATATCGTAAGGAACGTACGCAGCTTGCGCTTGAACATATTACGCAAGCACATGTTTACAACGTCAAAAGTACTCATAGCTTATATCTCCATGTATCAATTCATTTTCCATTAAACGTTTGAAACGGCATCAAAGTTACTCATCGAAGTCCATCTCCGCGGCGCGTTTCTTCTTTAATTTAATCACCAAAATCGTTACGCCCGCGCCCACCCCCACGCCGAAGGGGAACAGGAAAATAGGCATACGCACAAAGTTCCACACATGAATAAAAAACGAATCGCTTTCCGGTTCCTCCATACCCCAAGGGTCGCCCCACGGGTCGTTCATACCGGGGCTGCCGGGGGTCATGGGCCTGCTGACGGACACACCGCCCGGACGCGGAGCAATTTGGACGGATTCGGTTACGATCCTGCCCATCAATTCGATGCCGCCGTTTTCATTACCCGCGTCACCCCAGCCGCGCAAAATATCCTGTTGGGGGGGGGCGTTGTTTCGATTGTTGTTACCGCGGTTGCCCGCGTACCCGCCGATGGGGGTGGTCAGCCAACGCCACAAACGCCTGAACCAACCGAGTTCTTCTTCTTCCTGTTGTCCCCACGGGTCATGCCACGGGTCGTTCCACGGATCATTCCATGGATCGTTCCACGGGTCATTCCATGGGTCGTTCCACGGGTCATCGCCGCCGCCCCACGGGTCGTTGACGAAAATTTCAAACGGAATGCGGTGCTCCACCAATTCGAAGGCGGGGTCCTCACCGTACAGGATAATGTCACCCGTAATCATGCCGGGCATCGTCGGCCTGAATTGGCCGCGGTACATCAGCCAGCGGCTGGGCAGCATTTCACCGATGGGCATATTCGCTTCCGTTGTGTCGAGCAAGGGGAAATCGGGGTCGCGGCCGTGTTCCTCCACGCGGATACGCAGGTTGTGGATCGTCGTGCGGCCGCTGTTGATGACTTGGAATTCCAATATAACCGGTTCGCCCACGTTTACGGACCACGGCAGCCAGAAATCCGTCGCCTCCAGCCGCGTAAATTGCGATACGCGGATGCTCAGGTCCACATGTTCCTCGGCCTGTTGGGTAAGCCCCGGGGAATGGTAGCTTTTATTAACCCGCATGGTATAGGAGCGCGGCGCGGCGTCACCCACGGTAAAGAAAGTGATTTCCTTCGTTATCAAGCCGCCGGGGGGGATATGGTCGATAAAGATCGTATTGCTGGAGCCTCCCATGGGGATAAACACCACGTCGCCTTGGGTGGTGCCGCTGAGGGGCGTGAAAACGATACGCGCGTTTTGCACGGGGTGGATTTCGGAAGTATTGCGGAAGGTGATGATCATGGTGAAATCCTGCCCCGCACGCGGGACCATCGGCTCTACGGTAAAGTTTTCCATAATGATCCACGGGCGGTTGAGATTATCCTGCACACTCTCTTCGGTGTCGGGGTTGTTGACGTGTAGGGCGGCGAACTGACGGATGACAACGGATTCCCCGTCGTTGCGGTATTCCGCCCTAAATTCGACGGTATGCGTATGGTTGCCCGCGTTTTTAGCGGGGGAGAAGGCGAAGGATATACGTTGGCTTGCGCCGGGGGCGAGAGCGGGGATTACGTAGGTTGTCTGCGTCATGGGGTTGATGCCCGCGGGGGGTACGGCGACGATTTGGATCTGCGTAAGCTCCGTGTCGCCTGTGTTGAACACTTCCAACGAATAGTTCGCCGTTTGTCCCGGTCCAAAACGCCCGGAGGGGGCGGTGAGGTTGCGGATTTCCAAGCCGGAGATTTCCTCGGTTGTTATTTCCTGCGTGATATTCACGAATCGTATAAAGTTGACCGGGTCAAGCGCGCGTCCGCTCCCGTTGATGTAGGATGCGCGGAATTCGAGGGACAACGTACCGCGCGGTATACCCGTAGCCGTTTGGAAGGTAAATAAAAGGGTGCGCGTTTGCCCCGGAATGAGTAAGGAAATCAATGCGTCGTTGAGGTTGGAGGTCAATGCGATGTGGCTTGCGTTAAGGGAAGGGAAGGTAATTTGTACGTTGCGTGCCTCGCCTTGCCCTGTGTTGGTAACATCCACCAATACGGAGAAGGTTTGACCGGGTTCGACGGCGGTATCCAATCCGCGGAAGTTCGTGAGTTGTATCGAAGGGGCGGCAACGGCTTCGCCGCCGATACGGACTTGCAGGGAATTGGTGGATGAACCGTTGACGCGCGCCGCGTTACGGAAGGAATGCACCAAGGCAATCGGGTGGTTCATCGGGCCGGGCGTCGCGTCCTCATCCACGGTGATGCGAAGGGTTATCGTACGCTCGGCGTTTTCCGGCATGGAGGTGATGCGCAGGTTGTCGATGATTTCCACGGTGAAGGGGGCGGTGCCGCCGCTGCTTACGGTGGAAAGGACTTCGGAGGCCGCGCCGATACCGTTGTTACGCAGGGTAAGCTCCACGTCACGCGTTTCACCCGGCAGAACGGTGACGAGCTGCGGCGACATCAAGTGGATGTTGGGTGCGGGTTGGGGTGTGGGGGAAGGCGGGGGTGCGGGGGTATCTTCTACGGTTATGCTCAGTGATGCGAACTGGGAAGCCGCTTCGATACTGCCGTTCCGCATATAACTTACGGTGAAGGCGATCATTTCCGTCCGCGAACCCGTCGAACGGGATGCCATGATGTTTATTGATACGGTCGTAGACGCGCCCGCCGCCAAGCTCCCGACGGAAGCAAAGCCGCCGCCGCTTGCGGAGACGCTGATATTCGTAATCAAATCGGCCGAATTATTGGTCAGCCCTATGACATAGTTTACGTTCGCGCTTTCTTGCCCGGCGGGGATCGTTACCGCTTGGCCGGAGACGGATATACCCAAGTCGCTTGAGCTTGCCTGCACCGCCGGTATCGGGAAAAACGACAGAACCATAGCTACCGTAAGTACCCATGCCGCGATTTTCTTAAACGCCTGTTTCTTCATTATTATTACCTCCATCGATAACGTTTTCGCTTTCCATTTCCGATCGGCTCGTGATCGCCTTGCGTTCGGTAATGCTTTCGATCGAGCCGTCGCGTATATTGATCACTTGGTCGGCGTACTGCGCGATTTCGGTGTCGTGGGTGACGATGACCAAGGTTTGTTGCCTTTCGCGGGCGATGCCGATGATGAGGTCCATCATCTCAAAGGTGGTCTTGGTGTCGAGGTTGCCCGTGGGTTCATCGGCGAAGACGACCTGCGGGTTGTTGATAAACGCACGGGCGATACTCACGCGCTGCTGTTGCCCGCCGGAAAGCTCCGAGGGCTTATGCCTTGCGCGGTTACCCAACCCCACGGCTTTAAGCATGACGCGCGCGCGTTTGATGCGTTCGCGCCTTTTCACCTTTCGGAAGGTGAGGGGGAGGGTCACGTTTTCAAGCGCGGTGAGCGTGGGCAGCAGGTTGTAGGATTGGAATACGAAACCCACGTACCGCTGGCGGTACAGGGCCAATTGCTTTTCGTTCAGCTTTTCCAACGGTTTGCCCATAAAAATAATGCTGCCCTTGGTAGGTTTCTCCAAGCCGGCCAGCATATTAAGCAACGTGGACTTGCCCGACCCGGACGTACCGAGCAGGCAATAGATCTTCCCTTTTTCAAATCTGATGCTTATATCTTCCAAGGCGACGATGCGCTCCTCGCCCATGCGGTACACCTTGCGCACATTACGCAGGTCAAATATCGCTTCCAGCAAAAATCCCCCCTTGCCACAGTAATAATAACGTAAATTCCTGTCGAATGTTTCATTTTAATAATATTTTTTAATTATAAAAAGGCTTCGCCATTTCATTCTATACGTTTCCCACCCGTTTTATGTAACGCAGGTACAGATAATACGGACGCCAACGCATGGCGCGGAGCAAATCCAGCATGGCGAAATAACTTTCCTCCATTACGCCCCGTTCCTTTTCCGATATTTGCTTATACCCGTATTTGGCGCGGTTGTATACGGCAATTAAGTCACGCAGGAAAACCGCGTCCGATCGGAACGCGAAGCGTTTGCCCGCGCGTTTACCGTAGGCGAGGGTGGTTTCACCCTTTTCCATGGGCAGGTGGTAATATTCGCTGATATTCAGGATACCCTTAAAAAATATCTGCGCTTGGTGGTTGGGTGAAAGGCAACGGATCCGCTTAAGCGCAAGGGTAAAACGGATGCGGCACACCGACAGGAATACGAATACGGCAATCGCAGCCGTCAAAAAAAGCGCTAATATTAATAAAATGACGCTGTACAGGAGCGGGATACCCGTTTCCCTTGTTTCGGGCGCGGATGCGGTATGAAGCGGATTGGCGGGTGATGCGCCTTGGTTTTGCTGCATGTAATGCCACCACCATTCGTCGGGGTCCAGCATACGATCGTCCCAGCTTTCCCAATCCGTCCTGTTCATCCTTGCCGATTGCGGAGCGGCGGTTCCCGTTTCGAATGCATAGGGCGGTGTAGCTTCCATAATCAACCAGCCGAAACCTTCAAAATAAACCTCCGCCCATGCGTGCGCCATGCGGTTGGTGACGGCGGTGACCGAATGGTCATGGCGGTTTGTGCCGGGTACGAAAAAGCCTTCGACGTAACGCGAAGGGACGCCCGCGATGCGCGACATGATCGCCATCGCACTCGCGAAATAAGTGCAGTACCCCTCTCTTCCTTCAAAAAGGAAATAATCCACGAAACACGCGCCGCGCGGTAAAGGGGACGGGGATAACGTGTAGGTATAATTAAACAAAAGATAATCGCGGATAGCCGTAACGCGCCCGAAGTCCGTCGTTTCGTCGCGGATGATTTGCATGGTCAGGTCGTGCACCCGTTGGGGGACGGTGGCGGGCACATACATAAAATGGGTGCGGATGTTTTCCGCGTAAGCGGCAAGCGTGTCTACGGAAAAGGCGTCGATAAAAGCAATCAAATCCCTTTGGTTCGCGAAACCGGGGACCGTATGGTCAATAGCCGTACCGTGATGCATAAAATTTTGGAATACACCGTCCATCAATAAGGTGTCCGCAGCGGTACGTTCTTCGTTTCGGTCATTCGGCGGTAAACCCATGATATAAGCGGCCAGAGTATTTTCCCGCGCGGCGTATAAACCTTGGCGGGATTGGTTCAGGATGTCCTCCACAAACGTAAGGTGCGGATTGACGTGCAGGAATTGGTGGTGGTAAACCGTACCGCGTCCCATAAACCCGGGCGTGCTTAAATCACCCGCGGGGGATCGGCGTACGCTGTCGGTATAATCCGGCCCCGATTCGTCAAACCGTATTAAACGCGAGGCGGGCGGTTGGAAAACGGTACCCGTACGGTTTCGGCCGGAAAAAACGGAAACCGTCTGCATCGGCAGATACACATGCCGATAATAACGGACGCGGCCTTGGTCATCGGGTTCGGGGACGACACCGTATTGGGGGTTGGTCAGCGTCCATTCGTCGCGCCACAATTCATATTCGCCGGGTTCGGGCGATTCGCCCGTGATCCGGTCGAACAGCCCTTCCGCGTACATCCCCGCGACGGCAAATTGGTTCGCGATCAAGTCCCACGCGCTGTCCATGGGGAATCGGGTGCGTAATATCCCCGCGCTTAACCCGCTTGTGCCGCGGGTCAAACCCGCGTCGCGTATGAGCGCGGCGGCGGTCTCCAGCATTTCGAAGTTGCCGCGGGGTAATCCGTGGGTATCGATATCACCTTCCCGCAGGGTATCCGTCCACGCCTCGCCCGTAAAATGGTTGCGTGTCGCTCCGCTCAGGTAAAGCTGGCCGGGGGCTTCAATATCCATAACGTGCCGATGGTTGACTTGAACGGGGCCGCCCAGCCGCCCGCTTGCGCCGGAGAAACCCGTGTTGGCGAATGAAAAGTATGTAGGGTTAAAAAATTCGTAGAAAAAATCCTCGACAGCGGCCATTGGGCCTTCGAAGGCGTCGCGCAGCGTACGCCGCGTATATACTTCGCTGTAAGCGGGCAGGTAGATATGCGCCGCCAGCATGACGATAAAACACAACGGCGCGGCCAACGCGGCGACGGAAACGCTTTTATTGGCTTTCCTTACAAAGATAAGGATAAAAGCGAACAGAAAGACCATAAAAGAAGCGGTGTCGCGGACGAAGCTGGTGATCCAACTCAACGCGAAGATCGTCCCGCCGCCGAGGGACAGGACCGTAAAGCTGAAGCGGTACAGCATGAATATAACCGTGGTAAAGCCGAACGCACCGCATACCAATAAAGTCATCGTACGCCACAAATCGTCACGGTGCGGCGGCAGGTAACCCGTCGCCCAAAGATACAGATCATAGAAATGTTCGAACAGATCCGTCATCGCGTCGCGCCGCAAAAGCAAAAGGAATACGGCGGCGACGATCAAACCTACGGTTATTAAACGGGTATAGCGATTAAAGAAAATAACCGTAAAGAGGAGCAGGAAAAACAACCCCGTTATATACAAACGCATGGGCGAGAATTCTATGACCGTGGCCGAAAGGATTACCCGATTGACCGCATACAGGTACGCGCCGCCCACACCAAAAAGGAAGAGATATTCATCCCTTGATTTAAACGGCGTCCCGGAAGGCATTACGCCGCCCCCCTTTCCTCGTGTATGAGGCTTTCCTCCGTTATGCGGAAGCAGGGCATCCCGCTATCGGACAGCAATCCGTAAACCGTTTCCGAGTCTTCGTCCCTTATCGGCGCGGTGAAATACAAGACGGCTATATAGTGGCCGCTATTGACGGCGTTTGCGATGCGTTCGTATAAGGTGGCGTCGAGGCGCGGTGTCATAATGACGGCATTCAAGTAGCCCGAGGCCTCGTTAAGGTAATGGGTGAGCATGGACTGCGGATTAAAGTGCGGATATTCGGTAAAAGCCAATTCACTGCCGATGCGGTAGATCGGGTCAAACATCGACGGGTTTTGACACGAAAGGGTGTGCCCTTCCCCCACCATAAAATCCACGGGCATCCCCTTGCGCAGGCAATACCGCGCAAGCCCCATGGAGAGCTCGATGATACGGTCCTCAAGGACGATCCGTTCCGCGCAGCGTAAGGGTAGTTGAACCGAATCCAAAATAAGCGTGACTTTGTTGAGTGCGTTGGATTGGAAATTTTTCACCAGCCATTCATTACGTTTGGCGGTCAGCTTCCAATGCACGCGTTTGATCGAATCTGTGGGTATGTACGGCCGTATGTCGGATATCGTGGCGTAGTCCTCGTCCTTGATATCGAAGCGTGAATGTGCTTGGGTCAGGAGGGTCATGGCTAAGGGGAAACCGGATATATCCACGATACGGGGGAGGATAGTGATGTCGGTCTTTTTATCCAATCCGCGCCTTAGGCGGAATAAACCCATTAAATCAACGGCGTATACGGCATCCAATCCGACTTTGTACATACCGCGGTATTTTGCGGTAAAGGGGACTTCCCGCCGGACCGTTTGGAAAGGCGCCAACCAAAAAGAAACCTCCCTTTCGGTTTCTACGGCAAAGCCGTCCGAATGGAGGACGCAACCCATATTCCCGAAGGGTAAGGGGGTGGGGTTAAACAAGAGGAGCGTGATAAAGCCGGTATCGTCCTTTACGGCGGCTTTCGGTATGATTTGGCTGATAACCAACGTACGCAGCATGATAAAGGTAATTAATAAGGAAGCGACGGGCATCGCGGCGAAAACGATCAACGCAAAATAAAGCAGACGCTCACCATAAATCCAAGCCAAGGCGAGTATCAGCAAAAGTAATGCGGCATACAGGATTCGGCCGCGTGCCATTACAGTACCGCCCCGGTGGCCTCTTTCAACGCACGGGCGATAACGTCACGGACGCGGACTTTTTTTACGGCGGCTTCCTGCTTCATCAGGATGCGGTGCTCCAATACATGCGGGGCCATTTGGATTACGTCGTCGGGTATCACATAATCGCGCCCGTTGTACAACGCCCACGCTTGCGCGGCTTTATACAGGCATATACTGGCGCGGGGGCTTGCGCCCAAGGCTACGTCCTCCTGTTGGCGGGTATAGCGGGCGATCGCAACGACGAATTGGTTGATCGAATCGTCCGCGTGTACCTTTTCCGCCAATGCCTGTATGGCGATGATATCCTCACCCTCGGCTACGGGTTCGAGCTCGGCCAGCGGGTTGCGCCCTTTGAAGCGGTCCAGCATCTTACTTTCTTCCCTGTCGTCCGGGTAACCCAACGTAATCTTCATAAAAAAACGGTCGAGCTGCGCCTCGGGGAGCGCGTACGTCCCCAGGTACTCGACCGGATTCTGCGTGGCCAACACGATGAAGGGAGACGGGACGGCATGGGTTTCCCCGTCCACGGTCACGGTATTTTCCTCCATGACCTCCAATAAGCTGGACTGCGTTTTGGGTGATGTCCTGTTGATTTCGTCAGCCAATACGAACTGGCTCATCACCGCGCCCGCACGGTATTCGAATTCACCCGTCTTGGGTGAGAACGCCGAATAACCCGTGATATCCGAGGGCATGATGTCCGGCGTAAATTGAATACGCTTGAAGCTCCCGTTGACCGACTTGGCCAGCGCGGCCACCAAACTCGTCTTGCCCACGCCGGGCACGTCCTCTATTAACACATGGCCCCGACACGCCAGCGTCGCCATCACCAACGATACGGCATATCGCTTGCCTACGATGACCCTTTCCACGTTGCCGATGATCGCTTTCATCACTCTTACGGCTTGGTCATTATTCGTTATTCTGCTTTCATTCATACGATTTCCCACCCTTTGTACGGCATGTTCACACAATGCTAGCACAAACGGGGGAATTAATCCATGCCAAATTCAGTCAGCGTTCCGCCAGCACCACATCGGCGATGATACGCGCGAGGGGGTACATGGCGTTTTTTGCTTCCTGTAAGGTATTGTATTGGTTGCCAACCTCCACAAACAACGAACGCGGATGCATATGCAGGCTGAAACGGTAGGCGCGCAGATAGATACGCCTGTTGAGCCCGGGGAAGAGGCGGTTGGCGGCGAGCTGCGCTTGGAAGCTGAGTTGAAGGTTCTCGACTTGGTACGGATTGGGCAGCCACGCGGTGGGGACGGGCTGCCCGTTTACGTTGCGGCGGGAAAGGCCGTTAAAGAACATCAGGCGTGCCGTGGGGACGCCGTCGATGTGGTGGGTGAAGGGACCGACGCCGTCCAAAACGCCGTCGCGGTGCAGGTCGATGACGAGTTGGACCGTGGGGTTTTCCGCGAGGAGCGCGGTTATGACGGGCTCCATACGTTCATACGAACCGAGCCTGTTGGGTATGCCGTCCACGACATCGAAGCTGCCTACGTGGTGCAATACCTCCAAGCCGTACTGCTCGGATAATACCTGCGCCAAGTACCGCCCCACGGCAACGATACCCGTTTCGGGGTTGTACCGTTCGGTATCGATGAACCATTCCGTGGAGTGCGTGTGGAAGATCAACACATGCGGGCCGGGGAAGGTCGGGTCGATACGCAGGTCGGCATCGATAAATGCGTGGACGTCAATGTCTTCGGGCAGAAGGATGGTCGAAGGGTCTTCCAAAAAGATATTACCTCTTATGTAAGAAAAATCCGAAAGCAATTCAAGGTATTCCGGCGAAACCGTCATGCGGGTGAGCTCTTGCGGGGAGGAATCGGTCGGCGGGGTAAAAATTTCATCGCGTAAGCCGACGAGCAGCGAATCGGGGTCACGGAAAAAACCGTTGTCGTAAAGGAAGCGGTTTCGGGGTTCGGGTTCGGTGAGGGTTCGGTTGTTATCACCGTGCCCGTTTTCATGGGAACCGCTTTCATAACCGAAAAGGGGGATCGCATCCCAATCCCGTATGGGGTCGAAACGCGTCCACGCAAACAAAAACGCGCCGGTAAGGAGCATAACGCCCAACACCATGCGCCGGCGGACGATGCGTTTCATGCGGTTCGGATAATTTCCCATGGTATATTTTTATGCTTTATAGCGCACCATTAGACGCAAGGCTTTCCACTATACATTTTCGGGGGCACTTTTCCGCGCAAATGCCGCAGCCGTCACATTTTTCATAAAAAATCCTCGCCAGTTGACCCTCCGTTTGCACGGCTTCGCTTTTGCATGCTTTTTCGCATATACGGCAACCGATGCAGCCCACCGAACAATTGAGCCGTACGTTTTTGCTCCCGTCACGCGCGTTGCAACCTATGCGGAAACGCTTATGGTAAGGGACCATTTCGATCAGCTTCTTCGGGCAGGACTTTACGCATACGGTACAGCCCGTGCATTTATCGTTGTCTACGACGGCAATCCCGTCCTTGATGCTGATCGCGTCAAACAAACAAACCTTTATACAACTCCCGCCGCCCAAGCATCCGTAGGTGCAGCCTTTGGAACCGCCCCCCACCAAACGGACGGCGGAACGGCAATCCTTAACGCCTTGGTATCGGAAAAGGAAAAGGCTGTGTTTATCGGAGCCCAGACATTTGATATAAGCGGTTTTCCGTGTGGACAGGGAGGCGTTAACGCCCAAGATGTTGGCTATTTGATAATTCAACTCCGTACCCCCCACGGGGCAGCCGTCGGTTTCGGCTCTCCCCGTGAACACTTCCTCGGCAAAGGCATTGCATCCGGCATGTCCGCACCCGCCGCAATTAACCCCGGGTAAGATATCCTTCAGGGATTCCAACGTGGGGTTCGACTTGGTTTTTAATTTAATCCCCGCAAGGCTCAGCAGAAGACCGAAAAATAACCCGATCCCGCCCAGCACGATTAACGTGTGTATGATCGCGTTCATAGGTTGATCATCCCCGCAAACCCAAGGAACGCGACCGACATCAGGCTCGCTACGATCATGGCGATCGGTATCCCGTCAAATATTTTCGGCACGGGGCTGTAAGCCAATCGGTCACGGATACCGGAGAACAGAACCATCGCCAACGTAAAACCCGCCGCCGCACCCACCGCATGTACGACCGCCGACAGGAGGCTTCCGGCGAAGAGCTCAATATTCAACAATAAAACGCCGAGCACGGCGCAGTTCGTCGTTATCAACGGTAAAAATATACCCAACGCCTTATATAACGCGGGGCTGTTTTTTTTCAGGTACATTTCAACGACCTGCACCAAGCAGGCGGTGATTAATACGAAAACGATGATATACAGATACCCGAGGCTTAAGGGGGTAAGGATCAGGTTATATACCGTATGCGTAATCGCGGATGCCAACACCATAACAAAAGCCACAGCCAAACCCATCCCCAAAGAGGTGTCCAACCGCTTGGAAACGCCGATAAACGGGCAAATACCCAAGGACCGTGACAATACGAAATTGTTAACCAAAGCCGCGCTGATGAAAATCAAGACAAGCTCCATAAGAATCACGCCCCCCTTTTCCTGATGAACCTAAACCCCACGATCAGCAAAGCCAAAACGAGGAATCCGCCCGGCGGAAGAATCATCAACGTATTACGGGGGATAACCTCCGGGATAACAACAACGCCGAAAACCGTACCGAACCCCATCATTTCGCGTACGAAGCCGATGAGCGAAAGGGACAACGTAAAACCGAGCCCCATACCCAGCGAGTCAAACGCGACGGTTAACGGTCCGTTCCTTGACGCGAACGATTCCATCCTTGCAAGTATCAGGCAATTGACGACGATCAGCGGGATAAAAATACCCAGCGCCTCGTTAAGCGCGGGAAAAAATGCTTCCATTAATAAACGTACCACGGTGGTAAACGTGGCGGAGATAACGATAAAACAAGGGATACGTACTTGGGGGGGAATCCATTTGCGGATAAAACAAACGACCAAGGACGATGCCATCAACACAGCCAAAGTAGCCAAACCCAACCCGATGCCGTTAACGATGGACGTCGTAACCGCCAAAACGGGGCAAAGGGCAATCGCCTGCGAAAAGATCGGGTTTTCGTCCAGGATGCCTTTCTTAAACCGTACAAGGGCTTTCATCATTGAATGAGACCCCCCGTTTTTAAGTAATTGATCGCATCGTTTGCGCCGCGCAAAACCGCGCTGACGGATATCGTCGAGCTTGCGATAACGGGTACGTCACTTGCCGCTATAGTGTCGGAATGCCCCGCAAACGCGCCGAGGAACCAATCCCGTGTGATGTTTGCACCCAGCCCGGGCGTTTCCGTGTGGTTGATAATACGGATGCCTAAAACAACCCCGTATAAATCCAAGGCGACCATCATGTTAATCCTTCCGCCGTAGCCCGTCGGTAAGGCGGAGAATACATAGCCGATGGTTTCGCCGTGGCGGTCATAGCTGACCGTAAGGCGGGTGAGCGACGAATCCGCTTCATCAACGGCAAAATATTCGATCCTGTATGTATTCGGCAACAATGCCAAAACCGCTTCCATTTCAATATTGGCGCGTTGCGCTTGGATGGGACCTTCCGTGACGGCATGGGTGATGCCTATGATCGCGGCGGAAAATAAAGTGACCAACAGCAAAACGACCGTGGGCTTTACGAAATCGTTTTTCACTTCGCCCCCCCTTTACGGGCGCCCAAGATACGGGGCCTTACGTATCGGTCAATGAGGGGTACCGTCAGGTTCATCAATAAAATGGCATAACCTACGCCTTCGGGATAACCGCCGTACAATCGGATAACCATCGTGATCACGCCGCAACCCGCGCCGAATATGATCTTCCCCATGGGTGTAACCGGGGAGGTGGGGTAGTCGGTAGCCATAAAAAACGCACCCAGCAGCAACCCGCCCGCCAACAAGTGATAAGCGGCAAGCACGCCCGAAAAACCGCCGGGGTCAAAAACCATCATAACCCCCGCCGAAACGATAAAACTCACGGGTATATGCCATGTAATCACTTTTGTTGCCAATAGAAATATACCGCCCGCAAGTATGGCAATCGCGGCCGTTTCGCCGATCGATCCGCCTACGTTGCCGATCAACAACGCAACAAAATCGGAAGCCTGCGGGTAAAAATCCCCGCTCTCCAGCAACAAAAGCGGCGTAGCGGACGTGATCGTATCCACACCGATACGCGGGGCGATAAACGCCGTGGTCATAGGCAACGCATAAGCCGCCATTATAATGGCCCGCCCCGCCAAAGCGGGATTGATAAAATTGTGGCCCAGCCCGCCAAAAAGTTGTTTGACGAGTACGATCGCGGCGAAGGCACCGACAATCGGCATCCATAAAGGCAATGCCGGGGGCAGGATCATAGCAAGCAGTAATCCGGTGACAATAGCGCTGCCGTCCGTAACGGTAACGGGCCGTCGGGTCAGCTTCTGATAGCCGGCTTCAAATAAAACGGCGGAAGCAACGGATATAACGATAATCAACAATGCCCTGACACCGAAAAAAAACACGCCCATGACGGCCGCGGGCGATAACGCGAGCAATACGAGGCGCATGGTCTTATCGATGCTGTTGGATGAACGGATATGGGGCGTGGAAGTGACGGTATATCGGGGTGATTCCATGGGTGTCTCCTTTTTCGGCGTTACCGATTTTGCAACAATTCGCGGCGGACCGTGCTGATCGATTGCGTCAGGTGCCGTTTCGCCGGGCATACATAAGCGCAGCAACCGCATTCTATGCAGTCCATCCCGTTAAACGCCGTAAAGCGTTCGATTTGGTCGGCGACCGCGAACTTATCCAACTCAAGCGGCATTAAACCGACGGGGCAATGCTCCACGCACTTGCCGCATCGGAAGCAATCCCGTTCGGGGGGTACCTTGCATTCCTTTTCCGTAAACAGCAAAAAAGCCGAGGACGTTTTGATTACGGGTATATCCAAGGTGTAATGGGAAACGCCCATCATCGGCCCGCCGATAATGACCTTGTACGGTTCGCATAACAAACCGCCTATGGCTTCTATGATATCCCGATAACTCATGCCGAAGCGTACTTTATAATTACCCGGATTGCGTACGGCTCCGCCCGCGATGGTCATGATCTTACGCATCAACGGCCGCCCGCGAAAGAACGCGCGGTGCAGCGATATAACGGTATCCACGTTCTGCACGATGCATTTTACGTCCATCGGCAAACCGCCGCCGGGGATTTCCCTCTTTAGGCAGGTATGTACGAGTTGCTTTTCCGCGCCTTGGGGGTATTTGGTTTTCATGGGGACGACGGTGATCTTGGGTGAATCGGTCATTTTCCTGAGCAGTTCGATCGCGTCGCGTTTATTATCCTCTATAGCGATGATGCATCTGGCTTCGGGGAAAAGATGAAGCAGGATTTCGATCCCCGGTATAATTCTTTTGGGTTCCTCCAGCATAACGCGGTGGTCGTTGGTCAGATAGGGCTCGCATTCGGCGGCGTTTACGATAACCGTGTCGATGTCCTTACCCGGGGGCGGATTTAATTTAACATGGGTGGGGAAACCCGCGCCGCCCATCCCAACGATACCGCATTCGCGTATATGGGCCAAAATCGCTTCACGCGGGAGCGTTTTATAATCGATGCTTTGGTTACAAGTGGGATGGTCTTGGTATTTTCCGTCATTCTCAATGACGACCGCGGCGCACCGTTTGCCCGTGGGGGTGATGACCGTGCGGATATCCGTCACCGTACCGGAAACCGTCGTATGGATGGGGGATGAAACATACGCTTCCGAATCCCCTACCTTTTGCCCCACCTTAACGGAATCCCCGACCTTGACAATCGGCTCGCAAGGTGCGCCGATATGCTGTACCATGGGGTAAACCATGGACGCGCCGTTCCTCGGGTAAAAATATTTGATGGGTATCAATGCCGTTTCTTTGCATTCGGGGGGGTGAATCCCCCGCCGCATGGACGCGATCCGCATACCGTCTCCTTTATCCAACGACTACGGAAAGCAACATATCATACTCGTATCTTTATTGTCAAAAGTGATTTTACGGATAAAAGAGGTATAATACGGGTTCAAGGAAAAAATCGGTAACCGTACGTTTGGGAGGATATATGTTAAGTGATTTATTATTCAGCCTGGGTATCGTCATGCCGTTGTTTATGGTGCTGCTGCTGGGGTATGGGTTAAGGCGCATCAACCTCATCGGCGACGCGTTCGCGGCGGGCGGTAACAAGCTGATGTTCTACATAGGGCTGCCGGTGATCGTGTTCCGCAGCATTTATCGGGCGGATATCCGCGAACTGTTCGACCCGCGCTTCGTCGTTGCCATGATCGCGATTACGGTGGTGACGGGCGCGGCGATTTGGCTTTCCGCTACGCCGTTGATCAAGGAGCGGACCGTGCGCGGCGCATTTGTGTTAAGCTCCTTCCGCGGGAATCAAGCCTTCCTCGGCATACCGCTGATGACATTGCTCGCCGGGGAAGCGGGGTTGATCCGCGCGACGATGGTGGTTACCTTCGTATTACCCGTGGCAAATATCCTGTCCATTCTGTTATTAGCCTCCACATGCAACAACGGTAAAAAAATAACCCCGGGCGGGGTTATGCTGACGATCGTAAAAAACCCGATTATCATCACTACGGCAATCGGGTTGGGATTGGTGTTGCCGGGGATCCGTCTGCCGGGAATCGTTGACGCTTCGCTGGGATACATCGCCGAAATGGCCACACCGCTTGCGCTCCTGTGCATCGGCGCGAGCATGAAATTTGCGGGCTTTGATAAAAAATTCAAATACGCGATGTGGGGGAGCTTCGTTAAGGTTATCCTGTTGCCGATCGCTTTTGCGGGGATCGGGTATCTGCTGGGCTTCCGCGGTTATGATTTGGCTGCGATGACCATCATGGGCGGCGTGCCCTCCGCCATCGCGGGTTACGCCATGGTGGTGGAAATGGGCGGCGACGGCTACGTGGCAAGTACGATCGTGGTGATCAGTACGCTGCTGTCGGCGTTTACGCTTACGCTTGTTATTTATGGGATACGGGTGCTGGGGGTTGTGGGGTAAATAATAAAGACGTTCTATAATCATTAACAACTGACAAACAACGATATATTCCTATATAATCACGCAAACGCGTTGAATTTGATAAAATGGCAAAAAGAGGTGTTTTATATGAATTGTACAATCATTTGTACTTTCGACGACGAATCACAAAGATGGACGGCAGTTTCTGACGACAAGTACGGGCTGGTGTTGGAATCAAATTCATTGGAAGCATTAATGGAACGTGTGAAAATCGCTATGCCGGATATGCTGGAATTTACATGTAATTATATCGGTCCCGTAAATTTATTATTCAAAGCCGAACGTTTAACGCAGTTGGCGGCGGCGATCTAATGGCTGATTACACAAAGCAAGTGCGTAAGATATTGTCTAACAACGGATTCATTGTTGCGCGTAAAGGCAAAGGGGACCATGTGATATGGTATAACGACGTAACAAAGTGAACCGCTTCGGTGGATGGTGAAATTAAAAACCGTCATTCGGCTAACGAAATTCTAAAGAAGGCAGGATTGGGCAAATATTTTTAATAATCATCACCGCACCCAATCCCTTTCCGCGTATTCCACCAGCGCGTCAGCGTCCTTCCGCGAGCCGCAGTACGTATAGATAAATATCCCATCCCTTCCTACCGAATTAAAAATCGTTTGGATCTGTTCCGCGCGTACGCCGTAGAGCATGATTTTCTTACCCGCGGCCTTGGCGCGTCGGTAGATGTCCAGCGACATTTCATCGGCGAAGTTTTGCGTATAGCCGCCGCCGGGCAGGGTCAGTGTCGGCAGGGGTACCCATTGGATGGCGTTTACATATTTGAGCGAGAGCAACATATCAAGGTGGCGGATTTCCTCCGGGCCGTCGAGGTGGTAGATCGTTTGGCCGATGGCCGCGGAAACACGGTCCAACGACGGCAATACGAATTTTTCGAATTGCTTGGGCGAAAGCATGACCGACATATCGCATTGGATGGGGTACCAAGGTACGTCGCTTACGACGGGCATCCAGTTGGTAAAGCCCAAGCCCGCGGGGCGGATGATATCGGTCAGGGTATTGAAATATTCGATGAAAGCCGCGTCCAGCTTATCCTCGGCGGCCAAGACAGTTTCGGGGCAGTCCAGCATATCCATAAACAAATCCTCACCGCGCAGGGAAAAGAGGATGTCGTACTGCCCGCCGATGTCGGTATAGGAAACGGCGTAACGACCCTCTGAAGCCGCGCACAACGCGCGGGTTTGCGCCTCGATGGCTTTGTAAAGCTCGTGTTCACGGTCCATTTTTAAGTCGGGCATGGGATCCCACAATTTGATCGGCGGGTTTAGGTCAAACCATACGCTGTTATCCGTGATGGTATACGGTGCACCAAAGAAAGCCGCCTGCACCCCCGGCCCGAAGTTGATAAAATGGGAATGGATCGCGTCCAGCCCGAAGTACGTACCGGCAACGGTTGCTTCGGCCCTTTCCACGCAGCGGCTTACATCCAACAGGTTTTCTTCCTTGCTGACGGCGGGGCTGAAGCGGCCGATTTGCGTACCCGTATCGTCGATGGGGGACTGTACGGCGATGTACGCGCCTTCCCCTTTTTCAAGCGGCTGCCAAAAGCGGCGGTGGCGGTTTCTTTTTTGTTCCCGCGTATACATATCAATACCCCCCCAGCGACAAGCCTTTTTCAATGAAGTGCCTGTACGTTTCATACGTTACGTTGCTCGGTATCGAGTGGTCGGAATGCAGGCAAAAGCCGTAACCCTGTTTAATGAAGGGCACCTTTGCTTCCAACTCACGGTCAACCTCGTTTTTATCGTTATTATAAAGCGCGCGGACATCCAAGCCGCCCATGAAAGCGATTTTATCGCCGTAATCCTTAAAGATACGCAGCAAATCCATACCCGCCTTAACCTCTATCGCGTGGAAGCAATCCATACCCGCCTCCACAAAACCGGGCAGCAACGGCTCCACATATCCGCAGCTGTGCAGGATCACGGGCAAGCCCTGCCCGTGCGCGAAGTCCATCGTACGTTTATGCCCGGGGAAAATAAGCTCTTTATACATGGCGGGGGAAAGGAAGGGTTTTTGCTTAAACCCCAAATCGTCGTAATAAAAAATCCCGTCGGGTTTGCCTTCCTTGGCAAAGAGGATTTCCTGCATGGTGATCGTCAGGTCGGTGTAGACGTTCACCATGTCTTTAATCCAATCCGGGTCCAAAGCCATGCCCATCAGCATATTTTCGTGTCCGCATAAGGGATGCATGAGTTCAAAGACGTTGGCTCCCGCATATGTGAAGAATGTATTTTTTGCTTTCGCGTCGGCTTTTGCCGCACGGTAGCCCTCAAAGTTAATGCGCCGTTCGTCGATATTGACGAGCCGTTCGCGTACCTCTTCCCATTGTGTGCGTTCCTTAACGGTATAGCTTACGTTTTCGGGTGTGGTGCTGTGTTTTTTGTGACGGCGCAGGATCGCCCCGTTGCCGTCCTTCACCAAACGCGTATCTTCGGTTTCCTCCAAGACTTCCCACCCGAAGTCCAAATCCGCCACGTAATTAAACGTCCAATGTTCACGCAGGTCCAAGTTGAAATGGTCGTGAAGGTCCTCTCCCGGTTTTATGTGGCCGCTTTTTATATAAGCCTCCTGCGTGTCCGGCCAAAAATGTTCATACAAGCCGATGCGGTCGGCTTTTTTACGTTGTAAAAGGCGCGTAATGCGTTCGATGCCCGTGAGCCCGCCCATATGTATTTCCCCCTTGGTGTTTTTGGTTTATTATAACCGAGAATAAACAAAAAGGAGCGTTTGATATGAAAAACTTAAGTCAACCCGCAGATATCGTCAACGCCGTACTCGACACCGACACGTACAACGAAATCGACGACCAGTTCGCGCTGGCGTATTTTATGCTCTCTACAGAAAAAATCCGTCCGCAAGCCATCTACGCCGCGCCCTTCGCCAATCAAAACGCAGCCACCCCCGCCGAAGGCATGGAAAAAAGCTACGAGGAAATCCTCCGCGTGCTGGAATTGTGCGGACACAAGGGCTTTCCCGCTTACCGAGGAAGCAAAACCTACCTGCCCGACGAAAAAACACCCGTCGAATCCGACGCCGCACGCGATTTGGCCAAGCGTGCCCTGGCGCATACCCCCGACGATCCCCTGTACGTACTCACCATCGGGTGCATTACCAACATCGCATCCGCGTTGCTGATGGAACCCGCCATCCGCGACCGTATCGTGGTCGTGTGGCTGGGCGGCCAGGCACATTCGTGGGCCAATCTCAAATGGGCGGAATTTAACATGGTGCAGGACATCGCCGCCGCGCGGGTGGTATTCAACAGCGGCTGCGCATTGGTGCAGCTCCCCTGTATGGGCGTCGTTTCCCATTTGATGACCACCGAACCCGAGCTGCGCGAGCATTGCAAGGGCAAATCTTCGCTGGGCGATTACCTCTACGGCATCACCTGCCACGCGGCTGTACACGACGGCGGCAACGACGCGTGGAGCCGCGTGATATGGGATATTTCCGTGGTGGCGTGGCTCTTGGGGGACAAATACGTAAAGGACGTGACCGTACCCGCGCCCCTGCCGACCTATGACAACGGCTACCTCCAAGACGCGCACCGGCATGCGATGAAGGTAGCCTATTTCGTTAACAGGGATGGGATTTTCTTGGATTTGTTTAAGAAAGTGGGGAAAGTTTAATTATTCCAGCCCCAACCCCTTCTTCTTATAAAACCATCCGAACGCGATACCCAGCACCGCTATGTTGGCGGCGATGACGGCCATCGGCATTAAAGTAAGCGAGGTGTCGTTAAAAGCGATGTCCCCCATGGTATTGATCACCTGCTCGGTGAAGAAGTAATACAGGACGTTGTCCACCAAAAAATTATCGGGGAAAAACGTCGGCAGCAACAATAAGAGCATAAGCGGCGAAACCATGGTGCTGGCGGCGGCTTGGTTCTTGGCGGCGATGCCGATGACCGCGCCCAACAGCGCGGAAGCGAGTGCGCCGATGCTCGACAGGAACATAAACGTACCGAAGGAAATAATATCCCCCGCGCTCATAACGAAGAAGATGAAGACATTGATCGCGACGGTGCATACCACACCGATCAACACGTTGCTGATCAGGAAGTCCAAAACGGACACGGTGGATGTGATCAGCACATTAAGGGTGTTCTTCTCTTTTTCCTCCGCGATGAGGCAGCTGATGACCGTGGGCGCGCCCAATATCATGTTCATACCCAGCAGAAGCGGTATCATGCCGGGCAACAGCTCCGAATCGAAGGCAAGGGAGAACATAAAAGCCATAAAAGGGATCAATAAAAGCGGCGTGATGACGAAGGGGTTCGACGTCATGGTTTTGAATTGCTTGCCCACCAAGGCGTTTATTTTTCTGCCGGAAATCATGATAATGCCCTCCCCGTCACTTTTAAGAAGATTTGTTCAAGCGTAGGCTCTTGGGAATGTATCGTAA